>Ga0364918_10049_pt1 | contig 41606 bp, 56 predicted proteins | sample SorcelJu500001C6_2_FD_206957 | JGI IMG/M metagenome (GOLD analysis project Ga0364918, IMG submission 206957) | Enriched cells from Trout Bog Lake Hypolimnion, Wisconsin, USA - BchlTB.June20.5000.01.C6 | ecosystem: Environmental > Aquatic > Freshwater > Lake > Hypolimnion/Profundal zone | place... | reverse complement strand
ACTAAGCAGGTTGACCGCAGCAAGGCCCTAACAATTGCGTTGGAATGGGAGCGGGTGGACAAGAAACTCGGACGGGGAGAAATAGTGGAGCAACAAGTGCGCCAGGTCATCAATGACCTTCTCGACAAGGTCGGCGAACCGGTGATCGATGCTCCCTCCATTCGGACTTGGTTGACCGAATGGATCTCCGACAAAGAAACGAGCAAGGCGGAGAAGACCGCTCAACGCTACAAGGGGGTAGTCGATGACTTCCTGGAGCACCTGGCGGAGCGGGCGGATAGGCCATTGACGGTCTTAACGCCAAGGGACGTTCAACGATTCATGGCCAAGCGGCTAAAGGAGGGGGTGTCCTCAACCACCTTGAGTTTGGATGTCAAGATTCTGAGAGCGGCGCTGAATCGAGCCCGCAAGCAGGGCGTCCTTCAAACTAACCCTGCGGAAGCCGTTGACCTGCCTGAGAATCAAAGCATTGAGCACGGCACCTTCACTTCGGCCGAGGTCACATTGCTCCTGGACGAAGCGAAGGACACCGAATGGCAAACGGTGATCATGTTTGGTTACTACACTGGGGCGAGGTTGGGGGACTGCACTAAGATGGAGTGGGACAACGTGGACCTGGCAACCGAGACCATGAAATTCCTCGAAACCAAGAACAAAAAGTGGGTAACGGTCCCGCTGCATACCGACCTCCAGGAGCACCTTTCCAAACTGGCCACCAGCGATAAGCCGCAGAAATTCATCACCCCGCACATGTCGAGCCTTGGCCCTGGTGGTCGGCATGGGTTGTCGGAAGGGTTTAAGCGCATCGTGACGAAAGCCGGTCTGGACCTTCAAACCGTCCAGGGCACAGGTATTCGCAAGATCTCCAAGCGGACGTTCCATGCCCTACGCCACTCGTTCACCAGCGCCCTCGCCAACGCCGGAGTTTCACCGGAGTTGCGCATGAAGTTGACGGGCCACAAATCGGCCGAGGTCCATCGCGGCTATACGCACATGGAGATGGACACGCTGAAGGACGCCATCAACAAGTTGCCGGGGTTGAACACTGCCAAACCCGAGACGTGAGAAGCCGTCGAACGACTCAATTCCAGATTCCGCCCGCAGTCACTCCCGATAAAACGCCATGAACTACCCTGAGCCTGCCGCAGCAAGATGTTTACCTGACTATATACGACGATTTCTTTGGAGCCAGAAGCCCACAAAACAATCTCCCAAGCATCAACATTTACCAGCGGTCCATGAACGTAACGAAATGTTGGAGCGACACGAAAAGGTTCGCAAGAGCATAAGGGACGTATTTGAAAAAGTGCTCGAGAAGAAACTAAGTTGGGAAAGCGACGAATTCAATAAGGCACTTTTCATGGCTTGCACACCGTTCACAATTGATCGCCCGGGCGCCAAACCGAAGCACCCGGGATTCACATGGTTCCTTTTTTCTGATGCTCCAGAATCACTTCTCACCGCTAAAGAGCATGTCGACTTTTACGAGGACATTCTCAAAAACAAAGGCTTCCCGAATTTTGGTAGATTGGCTTCCGAGTGTCGCACAAAGGCCTCAACGCTAGATCAGGCCAATGTGACGGGCGCTTCGACGTTAAAGCAACTGACGGCCGCGTACCGCAAGCAGGCAGACCGCTACGACTCGTTTGCCAAACATCCGGAGCAGAGTCCCTGGTGGTATCAGAGGTCCCGAATCTCCTTGAAAGACATCCGATCGAGAGCCAAGTTTTGGAAAGCCCTTCAATTCCCCTCATCCGAAATGGCGAGTGCCGTTCTAAGTGGAGACAAAGCCATATTGGGCGACATAGATCCGCTTCAGGCTGCAATTGCCCTCATCCTGCAGGCTGAGAACAAATCCATAAAGAAGAGTGCATGCAGGACGATGACTCTTACAACTGTTCAAGGAGTTGCACATCTTCTCGCGGCTGCTATGGCAGGAGATAGCGAACCATTAGAAGTGGCTGTGACTGCGCTTAATCACATGGTTTCGATGCTCAGCGATTTTGTGAGCTTGTATCCTGAGACCTCTCTAAAGGTGGGCCGGACTGTGGAACAATGGCCGATACTTTGCTCTCCCCATCGCGCGTTGGCCGATGATGCAGAGAGAATAATGGAGCGGGTTGGCCTCGGTAAGGATTTTGACTTTCTTGTCGCTCACGGAGCACGGTGGGACCTAAGGGAACAATTCACCGGTGTCGCACGGGACTTGTATCTCCACATTGAAGCAGTGCGACGTGATCCTGACATTCTGCATTTCCTGCCGTACGCTCAGGCCGCTGTCGCACTTCCTCCTATACCTCATAACCCGCGGGCCAGGGCTGCAAGTGATGCTGCGCAGAAATGGTGGAACGTGGCCAAAGAGGCTTTTCTATTCTCGTATCCGGAGCCTCAGACACTTCGGTCTTTGGCGGATCTTGTCACGGGCGAAGCATCAAGGAGCGCCGCCACGATTCGGGCGAGGATTTTGGTGCGCCTTGAAGCCCGCTTCCTGAAACTCTTCGGCAGCATCGCACACAGGAAGTTGGCTGAGAACGAAAGCAGCAAAAGGGAGAGGAAGGCTAAATAGCCGTTTGCTGCACGGAGGTCGTCAACGGTTGGTTTTCCTAGGCCCCACGCTCCATTTGAGCCGGTCTTAACCGAGTTCAGTCCTCTTCCCCTGTTAAAGGCGGCACGATTATCGTGCTGCCATGTTAAAGAGCAGTTCAAGTTCAGCACGCGAAGCGAAACGGGTTGGGGACCAGGAAACCGAACACATCGTCGCCAAGATCGTGGGACCAACCGCTGCCCCTCGATTCACCACGGCTCCGACTCCATTTGACGGCACGACGAGTGTCGTGAGCCAAATGCGTCCGGCCCGCGCTCCGCAATCCGGGAGCAGCGACGCAGACGCCCTCGTGCAGAAAATCGCCGTCGCCCTCGGACTAACCACCATGCCTCCCGCCGCCGCTCAAGTCACCGCCTTGGAGCCCCTGTATGTGAGGGTCACAGACCTGCGCTGGCTGGCTGGCTTAAAGCGGGGTTTCACATACACCAAGATGAAAGATGGAACCTTCAAAAATATTACCCTCCGGGAGCCCGGCAAGAAATTCGGCGTCCGCCTGGTGTATTGGCCATCGGTTAAGGCTTGGCTTCATGGCCGGATGCAGGCGCAGAACCAAGTGGAGTCCGAACCCACAGTGTAAAGCTTTCCGACATCGACCCCTACCCGATATGCAGTCGATTCGGCTCATTCACTATTGCAAGTCGGCCAGTTAAACAATGGCGCGGAAACAAGAATAGATCCCGCGCAGTCAACAGCAAATGCAGAAGAACAGAAAGAAAGAAGTAACCATATGACAACTATCATCACCGACAATGACGGAAAAGCACGCTCCGAGGCAGTTGTCTTGGCCGCCTACTTTCGGCTGCCCAACCAGTCGATGAAGGACTTCCAGGCCGAGCTCAAGGCGCTCTCACCTGTCGCAAAAACCGAACTCGCTCTGGGTTCCGCGCGGGAGTTGGGTTGGACCGTGACGGAGGTCGCCGCAGCCTAAGCCGGGAGGTCCGTTCTGATGTTCCAAAAAAGCTTGCAGTGGCAACGGTAACTTTTGCTGGTGGCTTATCCCCGACACGCCGCCGCCAGCCTCCGGATCAATGGCGAGTCGGGCGCGGATGGGGGACCTGGACCAACGCGACAGACAAAACCGCCAGGTCATAGAAAAAGATGAAAATTCAACCGAAAAAAATCAAACAAGGTCTGCCTGGTGACCAAATCCTCATGGCAGGACTCAATAAGGTCACCTACGAGCCAGTCGAAGGCACGCCGGAAGACTGCCTGCTCCACTGGCACCAACCTGCATGGAAGCAGCCCATTATCCAACGTCTTCCGGCTGCTCTAGAAGGCAATTCCGCCCTGGCAAAGGTCATTGCCACTGTGCGCGGGAAGGCACTCACGCCGGAGGAAGTAAACGGAGGCTACGATCCGGCAGAGCTGGTCGGCAGCAAGGCTCCGGTGTTCGCCACGACCAGACCCGGGCCCGGCGGAAAGTTGGTCCCGGCTATCGGCCAGGTCTTTGACCTCGAAACACTGAAGGCCGACGTGGCGGCGCTGGAAGGCTCGCCAGCAGGCGAAGTGGGTGAAGGATCGACCGAGGCGGCGACCTCGGAGTAATGAAAGACCTCGGGAAGCCTGCCGGTCCGACCCCGGCAGGTAATCTCTACCAGCAATATCTAACATCAATCAATGAACACCACGCAGGATGAGCGTACCGGGAAGCTGAAAGGGAAGGTCGGCGCGGAAAAGGCGAGTCAGACCACCGGCGGATCATCGACTGCAAGCGAGGACACCGATGACCCCGTCGCGCCGCCAGGCGAAGTAAGAAACCAGCAGCAGAAGCCGCTAGCGCAAGAACTGCGCCGCCCTTCCTTGGCTTTGATGATCGGGGACACTGACGTTGTGCTGCCCGATGAGGTGGAATCAGGAAAAGCGGATTCCGAACCGTTAACTGCCCAGGAAGAGCTAGACCTCCACCGATATGAAATCGAGATCGAGGAGAATAAGGATGCTTGGCTGAGAATGACAGGTGCCCTGTATGAGATCTGGGCAAGGCGGCTGTATCGGGCGAATTATAGGTCATTCAAGCAGTATTGCAAAAGAAGGTGGGACTTTAGCCGCGCGTATGGCTATCGGCTGGTCAACGCGCACAAGACCATCGAACAAGTGTCAACCATGGTTGACGGAGTGGGACACAAGCCCTGGAACTCGCCAAGGTGCCTGAAGTTCAACAGGCCGAGGTGCTGAAGGTAGCCCAAAGAAAAGCCGGGGATGCTAAGATGACGAGTCGCCATATCAAGGACGCCGCCCAAGAGATCAATTCGAAAAACAGTGCGCAACAGGTGATATCAGCACCGGCAAAGCAAAGAACTCCTCAATTAAACACCGCGACGATCATCCCACTACCCGAGGTGTGTTCGAATGTGAAGATCCTTCCGTTCGTCGAGTTAAGCAAAATAGCCGACACCGTCCACGACATCTTCCCCGATCCATCCCGGCACGAGGAAGCCGAGGCATTGATTTTCAAACTGAAGGAAAACCTCCGCCTCTACGCCGAACGGGAGGCAAAGAATGTTAGCCAGACCCGCTGAGGTGCCACGCGCAAATGGATGTGACCTTAGCCCATGCTAGACCAGGACAATGCCTCAGGGAAGCACCATGGATCTTACGATTCCCCAAGCATAACGAACACTTTCCCGCTGCCGATCTCCCATGTCCCAGCGGCGCAAGACAACAAACCAACGTGGGAAAACAACTATGAAGAAAATGGCAACTACGCAAACGTCAAGCAAAACCACCTTCGGGCAGAAACCACAACGCTCCCTTCGCAGGCCGCTGCCCGGCAGGCAACCCGCATCCTGCAAGATGACTCAGGCAGTCGGATCAATGGGAATAGCGCCACCCAATATCGGCATGGCCAGTGCGCCGTTTTCCGGTTGCCAGTGTCAGCGGTCGCCGCACGGGGACTCCTCTGGCGCTGGTCAGCCGAATACTGAGAGCGAGCCATATCTCCTCCCGAGGTGCCCTGGGTGTCTAAACTGCACTTGTGCGCTCCGGCGTCAACAAAGCCCAGTCGCAACTGCATCAGCGACGGCGTCGTAAAGTAAACAGTTTGGATGGCATTTTACACAATAATACAAACATAACATCCCAGAATTCGAAAGCGACACTTATGACCCTAATACCACACTCAAAGCGACGAAACGTACAGCAGCTTTTCCAACCGAAGACCCCACACTCTATTCCACCGAGAATAACATCCACAATCCCACGCGAGCCTGCTGGTCCTCGGACGTCAGGGTCCTTACACACCTCATCAACGCCGAACACCTCAATAGAAACCTGTGCGTCAGTTCCACGGCAAGTAAATAACAACTCTCTCGAAGATACTTGGGTATATTTCACTGTTCGTGCGACCTTTAACAGCAGGAACGTGGATATCTTCTTTCCAGACGCGGACATGTGTCAGCATGCCATCACTGTTACCGAGGTGCTGCCAATTCGATTAGAAAACGCCAGCGACTTTATTATCTATGATACAACCTATGCAAAACTCGAAACAGTGGTTCCTTTGGAAATCTATTTCAGGATGAGAAAGATTCACGCTGAACATGTTACTGATGCCGAACTCACGCGTTTGGTGCAATTACAATGTGATCAGCTTCGGCCAAAGATACCAGCTCTCGTGGAGGGTCGGAGCAACACAATGGAGGCCGAAATTCTCTCGAAGGTGGATAAAATATCAATACGCGATATCACGCGTTCGCGTAAGCCATCAGAGCAGTATTCAGACATGGCGCCAAATGTACTGTTCTGATTTCGCTTGTGGATCATTTGAGCTTGGTCGCGCAGGCGATTGTGGCTGGCGGTCAATCCAGTAATTCATAAGATAAGCTGCAGACGACCGGCCAGTGGGAAAGGCTGCGGAGGCCGAAGGCTACCTTCATGCCACTTTCTTCCGATACCTCGCTGAGTTGCGGACGGCGAAACGGGTGCAGCGAGAAAGAAAGGAGAAAAGCTGGTCACTCACTGTGGCGAAGCCAGATCCGAACAACTCCGGTGCCACTCCTGATACCACTGAGACCGGTGATACTTCTGATACTTTTGAGACCGCCGAGACGTCCAACCCAAACGGCCACGAAGTCTCAAGTCTCAAAAGTATCAACACTCTCAACACCCACAACAAGTGAAACGCACTTCCACCGACCGCACGCCCGACGTTACCCGTGGAGCACGCCAAACAACTCGGCTGACCACATGAGTGAGGCAAACAAAACCAAAACGAAGCGATAAATGTAAAACTATGACAACCCCACCACCCCTATTCAAATGCCTGGTCGCAAGATCAATCGGACCATGTCTATGCGACCATTCCAACAAGCATGAAATCCGAGAAGGGGATCTGTACATTGAGACAGCCGCAAAAAGAAGCCGACACACTCCAATTTGTCTGAAGTGCGGACGCGAAATGATACTTGCCGCCCACGCTCAATTGAACGCCTTAATGCCCGCCTTCGATCAGCAGACGCAACTGGACCTTCCACTAGGTGTGCGCCTGCACAACGCTTCACCGAAACACCGCTTTACGGGACCGAAAAGGATGTTTACATGCGAAGTGAAGCGACGGGACGCAGCACGCCAATGCGACCTCTGCAACAAACACCAGATCCAACTCAACGAACTCCACTTCCACTTCGTTACGTATACAGGAGAGGAATTTCATCTCTGCTGGGGGTGTGCGTCCGAAACAGTAACGTCCGCCCATGGCCAGTTGCAGGCGCTGGAGCGGGCGATGGACCAGTAGGGAGTCTATGATATTGGAGCTTGGTCGCGTAGGCGGTTGCGGCTGGCGGTCAGTCCGGTAGCTACAAGCGGCAATATGCTGGCTGGGACGAAGGATGGCACATTATCAAACGGAATCGTGGGTGATGTTGCTTCAGCCAATAACGGTCATATTTCGCGATGGCCTGGATTATTAGTCCGTGACCAAGCTCTATTCCTACTTTTATGCAATTGACTGAATATTTTTCCGATCGCCAGATTATCCACCATCTGTGCAAAGTGAGGATCACAAGTGCTAAAGTCGTAAGCGACAGGCAGGATATCGCACGCTTTACTGGGAACTTCCCCATCGAGCGACCGAGCGCCGTGATCAACACCCTGCTTCCACCCCGCAGCAATTGGGCGGCGTTTCGTCCCAAGAATCGGCATCAGATTGCCGACGTGAATTTCGCCTCGCTCTGCCACGCGACGCACGTTCTTCGAGAGTCCCAGCCGAACCTGCCCTGGGTGCTGAATCTAGGCCACTTTATTGATGACCTCAAAGAACGGGTCTTTAGCGCCCAGCGGTTTACCTTCACTCCGCCCAGCATAACATGGATCCAAAAAGAAGCAGCCAAATACCGTGCCCTTTCCACTTTCCCACTCCAAGACAACATCATCAATAGTCTCTTGGCCAGATACTTACGCGACTTTTGCGATCCGGCATTTGAGCGTTCATCGTATGCGTTTCGATCCCGCGCTCAAGACGGCAAATCCCCAACCCACCATGATGCCTTCGAAGCCATCCATGGATTGAAGAGCAGTGCACCAAATCGTGATTTTTACGTGGCGGAGTGCGATATCCGGGGTTTCTACGACACCGTCGATCACCAAGTCGCCCTTGATTCCTTGGACAGGGTCGTGAACAGGATGCGGGTCATCAGGCCCAACGTGACTTTAGATCCTCGCGTTACCGAGATCTTTCGCGCATACCTGGAGTGCTATTCATTTCCCAGGACCGTACTGGAGCAAGCCGCGCCGAGATTGAGGGCTGAGCATTTCAATGGCAAGTTCTCCTGGCCCGAGGAGGCTCTTCGAAAACACCACGCAGACCCCAGGAGCGCGGCCATTGGAGTTCCACAAGGCGGGGCTCTCTCCTGCGTCATCGCAAATCTGGTTCTCGACCTGGCAGATAAGCGCGTTCAAGTCATGGCTGTTCCGCCGCACGGTATTCCGGGAGAGAAGTATCTTGATAATCAAGGAAGCCGGAGCGAGGCGTCTCGAGATAATCGAGGAGGTTGAGGGCGGGGGTGGACAGGCGGGCGCCGCCTCGGGTCCGGGGCGGCGCGGCAAGGGCGTATGTTAGCGCGAGTGCTGGGGACTCAGAACAGGAACTGCTCTTCGGGGTGATCCGGGAGCGGACGTCGACGCATGTGCGGCGAACGCTGGGCGCGTTTGATGGACAACTCCAGGACCAGCAAGGCCTGGTCGAGGCGACAGTCGTGGAGTTGAGGCGTTCGGCCCAGGGCTTCGGCGACCAGGCGGTGAGCGATTTCGAGTTTTTCGAGGATGGAAAGCTCCAGTGACATAGGCTTTGTTAGCGGAGGGTTTGTTTGAGTTGGCGCAGTTGTTCCAAGGCGCGTTGCCGACCACGCTCCTGTTCGGCCGGTGAACAAGTCGGCGCCAGGGTGATCGGCGGCTTGGGCGGCGGCTCGGCCACCAGGCGGACCCGGCTGATGTTGAGGTCTTCCTCGAAGCGATCCAATTGGAGGAGATTGGAGAGTTTGAGGGCGCCGACGTTGCGGCGGGTGTGGCGGATTTCCTTTTGCAGATAGCGGATAACCTGGATGAGGTCGGCCAGTGTGAAGCCGGCGTGGAGGAACTCCCACCAGAGCCGCTCCCGGTCAAAACGCCAGGAGAGATTCTGACCGGTGAGCCGGCAATAGGTCTGGTGGAGTTCCTCCAACTGGGCCAGCAAAAGAAGCGGCGAGTTCATTTGGCGAGTTGGGCGACCCAGGGCAGCAGTTCCAAGGCACGCTGCACGTGAGCGGTGGTGATGGCGCGGGAGTTCTGGAGGGCGGCTTCTTCGAGGGCGCGTTGGGCCAGGTGATTGAGCAGGCGCGGCAAGCCGTTGCCAGCCTGGAGGAGCAAGGCCAAGGCCGCCGCGTCGAAGGGGTTGGCGTGGATGCCGACGTCGGCCAGGCGCGCCTGGATATAGCCGGCCAGTTCTTCGCCCGTCCAAGGCTCCAGTCGCAGGCAGAAGCTCAGGCGGGCCAGCAGGGGCGCGTTGATGCCCATTTGCAACCGGGGCAGGAGTTGCTCGTCGCCCACCAACAACAGGCTAAAGGGGGGCTGGGTATCGCGGCGCTCACAACTCAAGAGCCGCACCTCTTCGAGCGCGGTAGCGCTCAGATTCTGCGCCTCGTCCAGGACGACCACGGGCCAGAGTCGTTCGAGTTGCTGCCAGCCCTGGCGGATGAGCGTGACGTTGTCGCTGCGGCGCATCCGGGCGGGCTGACCCAGCTCCAGGCAGAGCAGGCGTAAGAGGTCGGTGCCGGTGACCGAGGAATGGGAGAGCACGAGCGGCTTGTAGCGTTTGTCGGGCAGCGATTTCAGGAAGTGCTGGACCAGGAGCGTTTTGCCCACGCCGTTGGGGCCGTGGAGCAGGCCGCACGCGCGCACGGAGACCAGCTGTTCGAGCCGGTGGCGGGTCTGCTGGAAGGTGGCCGAAGCATAGGGCGTTTCGACGGCCGCGCCGAAAGGCAGCTCCCGGGCGCCCCAGAGACTTTTGAGGGCAATGTCCAACTCAGGAGGATCTATCGGGGCGGTCATAGTCGGAGGTATAGGTTTTGGAGTTGAGTTGTTTGTCGCAGCGCCGGGCCGGGCCGACGAGCTTATCCTCCCACCAGACTTCAACCCGGCGCCAATCGAAGGGGTTGAAGCGCACTTGGATGACCTGACCGCGTAAATGGAGGGGCACTTCCCAGAGCTGGCCCTCCAGACTGAAGGTGGCGTCCATGCGGACCCGTCGTTGCGCTCGCGACAGGAAGAGGGCTTCCCAGTCGGTGTTGGCGTCGGCCACGCGCAAGTTGAGGGCGCGTTGGGCGAAGCGCTCTGCCGGGGTTTGACCGCCCAGCGCGCTATGGGGCCGCTGGTGATATTCGGTCTCGATCCAACGCCAGAGCCGCACATTGAGTTCTTCGAGCGTGTGGGCCGGATCGATGACCAGGCGGGCTTCAAAATCCATTTGGAGCGTGGAAAACCAGCGCTCTTGCTTGCCCTTCGACCAGGCCGCATAAGGTTTTGCGTGACAGAGCCTTACCCCCAAATTGGCGCACACGACCTGGAGGTGATAGCTGGTGAAGATCTTACCTTGGTCGGTGTAAAGCTTCTCGGGAAAGCCACGCTGGGCCAGGCCCTGACGGAAGCAATCCAGGAACCAGTAGAGCTTTTCGGAGTCGTAGTACTGTGCGTGGGGAACCACGCGTGAACAGTCGTCCAGCAGCCCGAAGAGGCGGGTTTGGATGAGTTTGCCCGTGGGCAGCCTGAGGGTGGGACCATACATCATGTCGGTCATCCATAACTCGTTGGCCAAGGCGCACTCGAAGGCCTTGGTGGGGCCGCCGCCCGGGGGAGGATGATGTTTGATGGAGCGGGTGTCCAACTGGTGGGCGGCCAACAACCGGTATACCGAGGGCAGGCTGAAGGTGCCCGGCTGGAGGACGCCTTTTTCGAGGAGTTGGCGCACGAGCACCTTGATCTTAAGTTGCGGATATTGCTGACGCAGTTCCACGATGGCCTGGCAAGCCTCGGGGCTGAGCGCCCTGCGCGTGCCCTTGTCGGAGCGGGGTTGACGATGCAGCGCATCAAAACCCTGGTGGCGCAAAAGGTAGTACCAGCTTTCCAGGGTGGAAGCCGAATAACTTTTGCCGCCCCAGGTCCGTTCACTGGCCAGGGCGGTAGCGCGGGCCAGTGTGAAGTTCTGCTTTAAGGCTTCCTGGATCCAGGTCGCGGCAGCGTGCCGGGCCAGGGCCAAAGCATCGGAATCGGAAGGTTGATTCATACGCGCAGGAGCTTCGGCCCGGGTCCCCCAATCCGCGATAATAGAGGTCTGTGGGGGTAAACCGGCGCCGCGCTCCGGCGCGGGCGCCCCTCAGGGAGCCTGAAACTGCCGGCGCTGGTGGCAGCGGTAAGTCCCGAACAGACAGGTATGGAACTGATGAATGAGTTGGCGCGTCGCCATGGCCAGATCGCCACAACGATCGATGAGATGCCGCCAGAAGTCTTGAGCCGTGGGCTGAAGCGGCAGCGGACCAAACGCGTTGCCGACCCGCCGCACCAGCGCTGGCAGATGCGCTTCAAACCGCCGCCAATAAATGCGAATTAGTTGCTCCGAGCGCTGGACCTCGGGCCGCATGGCTTCACCGTTGAAACCCGCAGCGATGGTCGGGGTGTTGACCGGCCGATAGGGCTGCGCAAACTGCGGCAGGCAACTGACGCTGATGCGACACTGCCGGCACAGAAAACGCCGAACCCAAATCCAGAGGAACAACGCCGTCGCGGTGCTGATATAGCGATGGTAATAGGCCAGCGCTTCCAGGGTATGTGCGCGTTGGCAATTGGGGCAGTTTGCTGGCGGCTTGACTTGTCGCTGATGGTTGTGTTCAGCATACTGCTCGGGGGTCAGTGAGGTTTGGAATATGGTCTGCATCATTTCCTTATAACCGAGCTGGCCCCCGCTGAAAACCCCTCCCTCGGTGCTGGCCACCTGCGCCAAAGAGCGCCCCTCTGATCGCGCCAACCTTCTCAAGCTCCCGACGGAGATCCTCCCACCCCCTCCCACCTCAGCGCGAAGCAGGCTACCCTCTTACTTCACCGATTTCCTCGACTCGGAACATCATGGCAGATCAACTTGGGAACCACATTCATTATTACAGATACTGCGATGACATGATCCTGCTTACGCGCCGGGAATCGCACTGTCAGCAAGTGTTCCAGGCATACCTTAACGCTATCGAGGATTTGAAGTTGCCCTACCATGAACCAACGACAGTCGAAAAGTACGACATTACGGTCTGGCGCGCAAAATCAAAGAACCCCTATTGCTGGACCGGAAGGAAAGAGTCCAACTGTGTTCCATGGGTTCAGTTCGTCGGGTACCAGCTCCGCTACGATGGGTTGGTCAGGATCAAGAAGAAGTCCCTCGAAAAGCAATTGATGAAAATCCGGAACGCGACCGATCGCATGAAGTTCGGGTTGGGGTGTAGGCCAGGAAAGCACACAATTGCGGCTCCTCCCTCCGTTCCAGCCAATTCCGACCAGGTACTATTGTCACTCCGGTCGAGGTTGATCCAGATGGGGGTGGGCAAAGTCCAACTCAAACGATTTGATCAAGGTCCACGACCACTTTGCTGGGCAGGGGGATACAAAGCTCTCGACGGAAAGCCCTTGGTGCCTGGATTCCTTAAGAGCCTTGACCGGCAGCGTGAAAAGCAAATCCGGCGTATGGACCAGGCCCGCATTGCTTATGGGGGAGCTGGCACATCTTCCAAGCGCGGAGGGAAAGGCCAGCGACCTAATCCCATTGGGTTTCTCTTCAGCTACATGGCTCAATTCCACAGCGCCGGTGGCATTGAGTTGATAAATAGTCCCCATCGACCGTGGCGCAAACGTTTTATCAAGCACCCTCTCTTTCTCCTCAGGCACCACAAGATGTTGACACTTCTTCGCTCAATGGTGGCGCGATGGCTTGGTCGGTTAGTCGGGAGGTCACGTGGCGTCATGCGAAAGAATCTGATTTCATGTGCGCAGGACGAACAATAACAGAGATGAGAACCTCATCATGATACGCGGCATTATGCTTGCATCTAATTGTATAAATGGGTAGTATCAACAATAGACAGCCAGCATTGCTTCCAAAGTCCACGAATATCCAAAGGAGGAGCCGGACAATCTCGGCATCTTTGGTCAATTGTAGTATCGATGACATGACACCCATACTTTTCAGGCAGGCAGTTTCTCCCGGTTCCTGGGTTTGTCCGGCCCAATGTCGTGTCGTCGCGGAAGATATAACTGCCTGCTCGTTTCCTATTATACAGATACGACTATGACAACACGCAAGAATAATACAGAAAAACTCCTCCATTTCGGCTCGATTTCCATGCCTGTAGCCAAGGGATTATATAACAACCACAACTACAGCTTAATCCTCGTCTTGTTGTATATAGACAGCCGCAAGCAGAAGGACGGAGAGAAAGGCTACAAGTATACATTCCAATACAACGCTCCGGACATTTCTTACAATACCGGCGTTGGACTGAAGGCGGTTAATACTCACCTCCGTATGTTAGAGCGACGTGGAGCCCTGACACTTATTACAGATAGTGCGGGCGATCCAAATAGAACGAGGAAAGGGGCGCTGAAGTATACCGTGGTCAAGAATGTATATGAAGAGCAATGGGGACCGAACAGCAGAGGGGCAAATGTATTGAATGAAGGGCAATCAGAACCCACCGACAGACCTGAAAACATAAGACAGGAAGGGCTTTCGGAACCCTGCAACGCGTCTCAGAGCAACCAAGCAGCAGGGCATCCAGAACCCTCCTCGACTCCTTCATCCACACTTCCAGCAGGGCAGTCAGCGCCCTACCTGGATGCCGGGCAGTCGCTGCCGGGCTCCGGATGCCGGGCGGTCAGCGCCCTGCAAGACGATCCCACCAGGGCATCCAGCGCCCTGCAGGTAGGGCATTCAGGTAGGGCTCCCGATGCCCTAAGACCAGGGCATTCAGAGCCCACTAATGATAATGAAAGAATCCGGGAAGAGAAAAGTTGCGCAAAAAGAGAAGACTGCTCGGCTCCCGCCTCCGCCTCGCCTCCGCTCAACGCTCCGGCATCGGCTACGGCTTCGCCTGCGCAAAAGGGAAGTGAAAGGACGTCAGACAAGAAGGTATCAATTTCGGCAGGAGGGAAGGATGTTGCACCGTCGAAATCGTCTGCTGCTAAATCTTCGTCTTCAGCTTCTCCTCCTTCTGAACCTGACCCTATCGATCCTCATTATGGAATTCCGGTTTCGTATGTCCGGCGATATGAGGCCCACGCGGACATCTTGAACAGTTACCTTGAAGACAATCCCGAATTGGCGAAGCGGATTTCTAATGGATCGGATGCAGAGGCTGGGCAGCTAATCATACAATTGCTCGACAGCCTCAAACTACAGTAATTACAACAACACAATTATACAATGAGCACTCTCTTTAATAAGCTTGCAGCCACTACCCGCCCGAAGGTGTGGACGGACGCCAACTTCGAGGTCATCTTCAACGATTCCAAGTGCTACGACTTCTGGAAAGCCTTGGGCCGAGAGCAAACAACCTGGAAGGCGTGGTCATCGTTCCTGGAGCGGACAAAGCTGGGGGTCGATTATACAACTACAACATCCTGCTGGTTCAAGTGGGTGTACTGGCATAAGCGAAACGGTTTTAAGCTCACAACCCTCCATTTGACTGGTGCTGTTGAAAAGCAATGCGAGGACTTCATAACGTTCTTTACCGCTAAGCTCGCTGAGGAAGATCGCCAGCGGGAGTTAGAGCGGCAAAAGCGACGGGCAGAATGGCGAAAGGAAAAACGCCGAATCGAAGCAAGGACAGATCCAGACCGAGTGGCCTTTCGTTATTATATTCCCGACGAGGAAATTCCACTTATTATCGACGGGAAGAAAACTACAAAAGACTGCAAGTGGATAATTGAGGAAACACCATTTGATACGCGCAAAGCACAAGTCGATGGAGAATACATATATGGCAAAGATGAGAACGGAAAGAAGATTGTTACTGATATCGTTGTAGAATGCAGCAACTACGGCCTCACGTATACTGCGGAGGACATGCAGGCCATCAACGATGGGACGAAGAAGCTCGAACAGTGCAAGCCGATCGTTAAGGAGTATCCAGTCCCAGTGATAACTATGATCGAAGAAGGGAAGCGAAAGCAAATCGAACTTCTTAACTCGGGCCCGCCTGCATGCCTGGTCGTGCCGCCGCCATTGTATAGGCGGACCGGTGATCCGAAGCGAGTCCTGAACCTTGAGCCCTTCGACATCGCTAGCAAGTTCCTGAAGAGGCCAAAGGGCAGCGGCAAGAGTTCTGGCACATCAACTACCAAGACTGCGCCGCCTATGGATACGTAGCAAGTTTAATTGTATGATTACTGCAAACAACGTTGCCAAGGTCAATCGTATAGTGCCAATAGAACCTCTCCTAGATTCGGCGTCCTTTCTCAAGTGCCTGATTGACTACATGTTCTTTCTGGCAGTCAGGTTCGACTCATTTTGTCGCGCTTTTGATGTAGGGTCTCGACACAGTCAAAGTTCAGACCAACAAGGACATCCTGAAAAAGAGTGATTAATATGAACATGATCGAAACCGACGTAATGGCTGGAAATGCCACCCTCCATCAAACCTCAATATCCAGCCAAGACTTGTCCCGTTTCGAAGCTTTGTCCGAGAAGAACAAGAAAGCCAGGGCAGAGAAGCGTCTAATGGCCACGCTCAGAAGGATGGAAATCGAGCAAAAGGCAGCATTGATGGTAGAAGCGAAGGAACAGTTGGAAGCTGCCAGGCGCAAGTTCGAAACCGAGGAACCGTCCAGCGTAGATTATCCACTTCCCCCGTTCCCAGTGACCATCGAGGATTTCTTCCGCGCCGAGAGGGAAAGGGAGCGACTCATAGCCCTGGAGCGTGAGCAAAAGGAGGAGTTATGTCGGCAGGTCCAGGTGAAGCGTGCCCGAGAACTGGGAGATGATTGGCCACGAATCCAGGCGATGTCGCAAGATCCAAGGTTCGACCACATCCCGAAACCCTGGCCCGGCTACAAAGGTATCGAGGCCGGATCGCTCTCAGGGATGAACCTCGAAACCGAACCATCAAATGAACGATAACCAATACGAGCAACGCCTGGATGAACTCGAACAGGCCCGAAAGCTGTGGAGGGAGTCGGAGTGGCGGTTGAACTTCCTGCGAACCGAAACCGGCACTCCCACTCCACAACCAACCGACGAGGAGATTCTGCAATGGTATCAGCGCCACAAGAACTAACCCACGATCAGATCAGTATGGCGAGGTTGCAGCTCAAGCAATGGAAACCTGAGCCTTGGGCAAACATACAATACCCCAACTATACAAAGCCAACAACCCCCAGCGAATGGTTTAGTTGTAAGTTTCCAAATAAAGAAAAGATCTGGGGTTGTCCTTTCCTCGAATTGAAAGAGGATACAGTTGAGGGATTCAGCAAGATCAACCCCCTATCCGCAAACTTGGATTTCCTGGCGGCAATCCTCGGTGGCGATGAAAACATGGGGCACAAGGTCATTTATCTGGAAGGGGAGAGCCAATTCTACTTCCAGGATCAACCCAGCGGCATTTTCAAACCCACCTCCAATGAAAAACTGGCCAACCTGCTTCGCGCCCTGTTGATGAGATGTGCCGAGGAAATGCCAGAAACCGTCCACAAGCTCAACCTGTTCCTGGAATTTCGTAGTGACAAGACCATCAAAGCGGCAATTCATCGGGCCAAGTCAATCCTAGCCGCCGACCACACCTTCTTTTCCGTAGATTCCAAGCACCGAAGGCAGAAAGGTCCAGAATTGCACGAAAGGCTGGCCAAGGTGTTCGTGGATCAAATACTGGAAAGGCGCGAAGGAGAGGTGCTGACCCTGACCAACGCCTACCTTGTTTTCATGGATTTCCTAAAGCTGAATTCTATGGTCCCGGTAAAGAGGTCGATGTTCAAAGGCATGTTCGCTCCCATGATCCGAGATGTCTTCGACCTTGGCCTCAGAAATGACGTGATCGATAAGGCCACCCAACGTCAAACTGCTGGGTGGAAAGGATTACGCGCACAGGAACTTGATGCGATGGTGGCGGGTGGGTAAAAGGCTGGATTCGTATCTGCCCGGCTCTCCTTCTTCACCGATGCCCTTCAATCGCACGCAATTGATCTCCAGGGCGCTTTGGCTGAACTCACCACCTCAACCTACTCGCCAACCGCTTGGGTCGATTCTGAATCAATTGGTGATCAGGAATGGGCAAATATACAACAACAAGCTGCACTTCGTTGCACTGCACACGTTTCGGCGCTCTTTCGAAGGAACCTTATCGATGTCCATGGCCGCTGTAAAACCCGCCATGAAAGCCTCCGTGATAACCCCCGTAGCCCCAATGAGCCGGAGCACCCCAGTGACCGCGAGTCCACACCCAGCGGTTATTGCACCATCCCCAGCTTCCACCCACCCAGACATAACCTACGGCTGGACAAACAGGCACGACCTCGACGATGGGTGCCGGAGTTGGTGGTGCCATGATGATCGGAGCTGGAGCAACCAACACCGGCGCTGGAACTACCACCACGGGAGCTGGAACCGGGATTCCAATGCTGATTCCCACATGAACCCCAGCACTTGCAGTGGTGATTCCCAGAGCAACCAAGGCAAGAATTGCGATATTCTTTTTCATATTCACTATCGGTTGGACGAAGCGGTTGGGCGCAGCCTCTCTATAAATCGGCTCCCATTTTGTAACGTGACCTTCCAGTAACTGGCTTGCTGTGCTTTTCTCCGTGGAAGGATCACAAGCGGAGGTTCCAAGCAGGCCGAAAACGAACCAAGAAAGTGGCGAATACATCTCCTCATTGCACCGTCTCCCCAAGTCCATGCCCGTCAATGCGTGAAGTGCCGCTTGATGGCTGTGGGAGTACCCCGGCACAAGATCCACGTTTCTACTTCACGTGCGCATGGTAAAAACGCCATGAGTCGGTGGCGGTGGTATCCGTCAGGCCCTGGACGGTGCCATCGCCTGGGACTTGGGCGGCGTTAATCCAGGTGGGAGCCGCCAGATTCGTCTTGTAATCCAGGTAATAGGTAAAGCCTCTGGTGGTAGCGACCTGGACGGAGAATGAACTGCCTGACCGCTGTGGTGCCTGGAGCACCGGCACCGGGGGCGCGGTAGCCACGACTTGGACGTAGAAGGACTCCTGCTGAGACCACATCGTGGACGAGTAATATCCAGCCATCTGGCTGTTGACCGTGTAAAAGCCAACCGGCGTGTTGGTCTTAACCACCAGGTTGAAGGTCCATAGGTCTGGGCTCTGGGACGCACATCCTGCCATGAAGAAGTTCGTGGTGGTCCCAGGAAAGTAATGGGTCCAAACCGGGTCCGCCGTGTAAACCAGATGGTTGCTGCTGTTGCTGACGCTCCCGGCGTCAAGGTTGTTTATGTTCAACGCGTAACTCCCGCTGTAATTGTTGGTCACGCTCAGTTGGATAATGGCTGTTTGGCCAGGGCTGACCATGAAGACTTTGCGCACACCGTTCCCGAGGTTCGTGGTGGTTTGGAAGTTGAGAATTGCCATGCCGTTTTGAGCTACGGTGTGGCATCCGAGACAGTTGATGTAAAAGGCAGCGGTGGCATTGACGCAGGACGTGAGCACCGCCATGAAAAAAACGGCGTGGCGGGCAGTTTGGTCAATGAAAGTTCTTTTTCGCATTCGTAGGCTCCAGAAGTCGTGAGTCAATGGGAGTTCTTCTGATTCCATTGGATTACGGCGTCGAACTTCGGTGATGAGGTTTGCTCAGCGCCTTCCAGCAAGCCCCAACTTCCCCATTTGCTGCTGGCCGAGACTGAGGAGAAGATGCAGATCAGATCGCCACCCAGGTCTCGCCAAGCATTCAGATACTTGGTGTAGATGATGCCCATGCGTGGATTCAGGTTTGCCGCGATGAGCAACTTCGTCAGGTCCTCTTTATTCTCACCCCCACCCACCCCAACGAGGTGTTGTCCGGCTTCGTAGCAGAGCAGTTTCAATCCATACTTGTCCGCCACAGCCTTTTGCGTCCTCATCCAGCCGATACATTCCGGCAAGGCGTTCGTTTCTACCCGATCCATCAATTGCGCCATGGACCACTTGGCAACCTCGTCGGATTTGAGGCTCTGGTTATCGGGGCTGGGCATGAAGGAGATGTAGGGAGCGATGGCCAAAGCGTCGCAGTGTTTGGCCGTGTCTTCTTGGGCCAGGAGCATGTTGTCAGTCCAATACGAACCGCCCGCCGCTTGCCAGGCAATCACCCTCACCAGACGTTCGTGGTTGCCGAACACCTCTTCCCAGATGCGGAACATCTCCACCGACCGCCGCCCATAGAACATGGCAGCTCCTTCCCAGGGCCGCTCTTTTGGACCGAGGCCAAGTTTCTTCGCCTGGGCCTCCGCGTATCGATGCTGCTCGAACATCCCGTTCCAGACCTCGTTCGAGTATTCGACATGAACCTTTAGCGAAGGATCGAGGTTGCGTTTTACCAAGGAAGCAATCTGGCGCACGTAATCATCGCTGGCCAGGTGGGGCATGCAAAACCAAGGCTCCGCTTTCAATTGGTTGCACAGATCCACCATCACCTCAACCGGAACCCCCTTCACCGACCAAGTCGAATCATCCACCTTGGGACGATCCGCCCATTCGCGCTGTTTGGAGCCGTTGGTGTCCATCCAATCCATGAACCGCAGAGTGCCGAATCCCCGCCACCGGTTCATAAAGGCAGTTGAGAACGGCTCAGTCTTGTAGGTCTTCTCGGCACCAGGTATAAGCACCCGGATATTGCGCACGGGATTTTCTGGTTGTGTGGCCCGGATGGAGAGGAACGTGCCTTCCCTCCGGCCGTCGATGTTCACCACGATTCTCCCGCTTGCCCTGGACACCACCTTGGCGTTGGCACCGAAGTCCACCTCACCTTCGCCGTCATAAAGGCAAACATACTCACCCACTGGAGCATGTCCGCCAGTCAGGATGGGCGTTTCGGCGAGGCAATCTGGGTCCAGTTTCTTAATCCAGCCGTGCTGATCGACTTCCAAGGCTGGTCCTTTCCCCCACGGTTCGCCCTTCTTCTGGCTGATCCATTCACGGGAGAGACGGAACACATCTACGAACGGGTGCTCGGTATTCCAATCCACGATGCCACTGAGGTTCATGCCCAGACGACTATGGCTAGCCGGAGCTTCCGCACCAGGAAGCACCAGCGGTTTCCATAGGGTCGCCACAACCGCCAGCAGCATCGAACAGGTCCGTGAACCAATCATATCGGCGAATATCCTGGGAGGCCCTTGCCGTTGTCCAGACCAATGTTCACGTAATCTGAGGCGGACAGATTCCGTGTTCGTTCTGGGGCAGGTGGGGATCACGAACTGCCAAGTCGCCGCCCGAACCCGTGAACAACCCATCACCTGGAACTTGTCGTCTGGTGGCATCATGGTCCATGCTTCCCTGGATTCGAACCCATGGCAGCAGGAATCGACATCAAAGAAATCGTGATTGGGACAGGGACCTTGGCGGAACGAAAATCCGTCGCCATTGCCCACATCCGCGGCTTTCTCCATCGTGGGGACGAATGCCTGAACACGTATTCACGAGGTGAACCGATGGCGATCGATCTTTCCCAGCGCCATCAAATCGCCGGGTTGGTGAAAGGAATCGAGGGAATGCGAGTTGGTGGCAAGCGGGAGTTGGTGGTCAGCCCTCATCTGGCGTATGGAGAGAAGGGGATTCCTGGATCAATCCCACCCAAGGCGGTGATACGGTTCGAGGTTGAGTTGTTGGAGGTTCGAGAAGCTGGCGTGGTCCATCCAGAGAATTATCCACCAGGGAAGCACCTCCTCGTTTTCCGCCCAGGTGAGGCGGCTCGTAGCCTGGCTCGATGGCAGTTTGGCTTGCGGGAAGGCGATTCAGTGGCGGGCGTCCAGATCACATATCCCGTGCCAGGGGCCACATGGCGGTATGCTCGGCCCAAGAGCTTCGAGCTGAACCTCGGGCCGGAAAAGGTGGACGAGATCCTCGAAAGTGCTCAATCCACCTTCACCGATAATCCCACCACCTGCCTACGGAACGAGCAGATGTGGGCGGATGCCTCGGAGAAAGCCAACTGCATCACCAGGGACAGGGCAACTGACACCCTTTGCGTTACCGTCTGCGTGTTCGAGAGGGGCGTGGCGGTCGTCAATTACGGACTGCCCGAAACCAGCCCGGTGTTGCTGAACTCCATGTTTTACCAGGTGATCTCCGCCGCCATCGCCCCGCACCTGGAGAAAGCCGGTTGATCCGAACGACGCTGATCAAAGGCATCCGGATTGAACCCATAAGCGAAATCGGGAAACCTATTGACTACGGAATCCGCCGGTCGCAACCTCGGGGCGATGGCTGAAATCGCTGTAATCAAGAAGACCGTCGAGGAAGTTCCGCACTTCTTCGATTTCACCAAAAACGACTTCGTCGGTGATTGTCCCGGCATGGCGAAGCTGGATTACGACCCGTTTCAGGACAAGCAGCCGGAGGACGTGGTCCGCACGGAGATCATTGCCCGAAAGTTGATATTGCATGCGCAACTTAAAGGGGAAGCCGCTATAAATGTTCGTCCTGGTGTGTGCATTAAAGTCGATGGACACGACTTCGCTGTCAGCGAATCGAATATTCACATCGACACAGAAAACGAGCAGGATTCCACGGCTGAAGTCCAAGGCGAGGCGTTCCTGACCAACCCGGAGCCCCTCAAGGCGTTGGCGCAACTGCGGAAGTCAATGGCCGAGAAGTAACTTCTTCTGGAAACGTCGATCTGCCCAACATATGGTCACCGAATTCGTAGAACTCGTTGGCCTCATTTGCCACTTCCGCCAGGAGAAGGGTGAGCGTCAGGCACTGGACCACCGGAAGTTTATCGAGTGGCTGGAATACCATCGCCACGAGGAGATCAAGAATCTGATCGTCAATACGGCGGCATTGCGTCCCGAAGTGGATAGTCTGCTACGGTCGGATCATGTCGAGATGCTGAGGAAGTTGGGCCAGATTGATGCTACCCTGGTGAAGTTGGTCGAGCGTCTGGACCACTCAAAGAGCCCCGCCGAAGCCGCTGCTCCGAGATCACAATTGTCTGAGCAGGGTGTGTTCGCCGTTGAATCTCGGAGCTACTCGGAACTTTGGAAGGGCCTGGCCGAAGTGCGGTCTCACTTGGAAGGGCTTCCGCCCATTACGAACGTGTTCCTCCTAACAGGCGAGAACAGCGTGATCACTGCACGCCGTGAGGCGTTTGCTAAACAATACAACATTGCTCTCGGCGTCATAGACCAGAGAAGACCCTTTTGCTCGCCGGACGTCTGGAGTCAAATTACGCGGGCCATCAAAGCAGTGTGGGAGTGGCACCTGAAATCATCCATGACGTCGAGCGATTGGGAATCAAAAGCGGCATTTGACGATGCATCTGCAGAGAAACAACAGGTTGTCGCCCACATTGATGCCGTCAGTCAAGCAATACAGGAAAGGCTCCACAACCTCGCGGGGGCTGCCTCCAGCGGAAAAACAGCCGACGAAAGTAACACCCATGTCACTATGTCCCACGTCTTCATTTCTTATGTTCGAGAAAACGAGCAGGTCGTCGAGCGGCTTTGTGCTGAGATGCGACAACAGGGTATCGAGGTGTGGCGCGATCGGGAGCAGATTCAGCCCGGTCAGCGGTGGCAGCACGCCATCAGGCAGGCGATCCAGCACGGGGCTTTTTTTCTGGCTTGTTTCTCGGTGGAGTCTTCGGCTCGGGACTCCACATATATGAATGAGGAGCTTACCCTGGCGATCGATGAACTTCGCAAACGACCGACCGACCGGGCTTGGTTCATCCCGGTTCTCCTGTCTGACTGCCAGGTTCCTGACCGTGACATTGGCGGTGGGGAAACACTGCGTTCGCTTCAATGGGTCTCGATGTGGCAGGAATGGCAAGACGGCATTCGGCGGATTATTTCTGTCGTCAAGCCTAATGCTTCGGAACAACCTGCGCAGGACCTCGTCGAAAGCCTGCCCAAGCAGCGGGCCAAGGCGTTATCCCTGAAGGTGGATCTTTCGGAACAGGCCATCTTCATACTTCGGCAATTCGTTGACTCGGGTGACACGGAGTTCTTTTACAGTGATTGGGGAAACGGTCAATGGTCTATGCAATTATGTCATGGTGAGCAATCTCAGATAAGCGTGCTGGAGCCACGGTTTATTCAGGATGATCTGGATCAGCTCGTTTCCCTTCGACTGCTGACCGTGGAATACAATTCTCAGGGCACCCCGATCTTCCATATCACGAGGAATGCCGTCCGCTTCATCAACACGCTCGGTGGCACGAATTCGAAGGCCCCACCGGCATAAACGAGGAAGATCCCACATGCGACTACCTGAAAGAGCAGCACAATTATGGCCGATTCTGGCCCTGGCAGGCCGCAACCGCCAAGTGCTCGCCTACGAAATCGTGTCGGACCTCACGGGCGTCCCGAGGCAGGGTCTCGGGCAGTTGCTTGAGCCCGTTCAATCTTTCTGCATAGAGCAAAAACTGCCGTTGCTCACAATCCTTGTGATCAGTGAGGATACCGGCCTTCCTGGCACGGGCTTCGTCGCCGCCCAGGCCATGCCGAAAACGCAAATGTGCGTGTTTGGCTTCAACTGGCTGGGCCATGGCACACCCTCGCCTGAGGAGTTCGGCGAGGCGGTGAAAAAGACACCCTCAAATGCGGTTACCCTGGAATCATAGCGCAGTGCCCAGTATGAGCGTCCCAAACGATTCTGCAAGTAGAGCCGATGCGAAGGTAGCCGGCTTTTTTCGAACACATTTCGAAATCGAGGCACCAGATTTTTGGTGGGCCCTAAACCGAATGGAACTCGAAGTGGAGTCTCCCTCTGACTTCATCCTCGAAATGTCCGTGTTGCCTGATGACGACGCTTTGCCGCAGTCGATACTCAAATGGCGAACCGAGGTGATTTGGACCCAGGTCGTCACGTTATCATCTGCTGTCCACGATACCCTGGTGAAGATACATTCAGGAGCATCGTTTAGCGAGGCGATGCAGAAGGGCTTGCTTGATACGCCAATCCCTGGCTATCGAAACGCCCTTACATACAGTTGGATTCCGAAGACGTTCTTCTCTGACATGCGGAAGATCCACGACGACCTGGACCGCTCCGCATATAGGGTGATAGACAGTCTATTTTGGAGGGTGGGAGCGCATTGCGGACCTAGCACCTTGCGAAGCGAGCATGACGTTCTGGAATATTCTCTGAATGGTTCGGACTTTGATTCATTGCCGATTTGGTTTGATCTTAAGGCCTCACTCTACACGGAACCTCCACCAAAGTCGATCCCTGACGACTTTGGACGCAATCTCGGTGATATAGAGGCTGCTCCCGTACATCATGCCCTTTTTAGGGAGGCATGGAAGGCCCTTGGGTCCGAGGACCGTGTGGCTATTGTGATGGCAAGCGCAGCCGTCGAGTCCGCCATAAAGCACTTGGTTTCGAAGCTGCAGCCGGATACAGCGTGGCTGCTTGAGAACATTCCGTCCCCGCCGGTCGTCAAGATGCTCCGGGAATTGGTTGAGAAGCTACCGGCAAAATGCACGTTTGAGGGCAGGACTTTGAGACCACCTAATGCCGTTATTCAGAAAATGCAGCGACTCGTCGAGTGCCGGAACAAGCTCGTGCACGGCTCCAAGTGCGACTTGCCGGACGGCGCTGAACTGGAGGCGTGGCTCATCGCAGTGCGGGACATGTTGTGGTTGGCCGATTTCTATTGTGGTCACCAGTGGGCATTAACGTACGTTTCTCCCGAGGTGAAGGAAGAGTTAGAAAAGGGAGGGTGAGATGTTGCATTGATTTCCAGGGTTGGTTGACCAAGCTCGTCGTCGAATCGTCGGATCTCAGGCTCGCTGGAATACGTTAGTTCCCCGATCTTCCACTTCTTCCTCATCTTCGCCAACCGCCTCTGCCACTCCTCATTGCACTTGCTGCCCAAGTGCATGCCCGACAACCCATTCGCCACGGACCAGAACCCGATTTTCCCTACCCCACGAACCCTATAAAGTGGCGGCATCATCAAGTCCCGTCCTTCTATCGGCGCATCCACACACATGGCCCTTTAGCTGATCGTCGTCGGCATGATCCGAGCCAGCGATTCAGCGAGGGGGATCGGTCCGGCCCGGTTCTCTATAAGTTCCCACCGGGCAATTTGTAGGTCGGCGGGCGTTCCAGGCGTCGATGAGCAACTGCTTGTTTGTTGAGTGCCAACGCTTGACGTTACGGTAGAACCGGGTTAACCCTCCGTTGATCTGGCCACAATCTGAAATGCGATAATTCGCTGTCTGGTTCTGATAGGAAACACGGAAATGGGGCGGAGGATGCTCGTCGGAAAAAATTTGAATAGTCAAAGCGCCAAGACGTGCGACTTGAGCCTCGTTCATTGGCCGTCGACCCTGCTCGTCAATAATGGGGCCTTCGGCGAAAGAGGCATTCAATCCTTCCACTGCTGCCGGATCCGTAAATTGAATCAGCCATTCAGGCATAGCGGTTATCGGATGAAGGATTCGCCTCCCCATTTCATGCGCAGGAGGAAAGGCGGCGAGGTGGTCGCTTCTATCTCTATTATTGCGCCTGGCCACGCTGCCTGGCCAGCTCCGTCACACGAGCGATTGCGCCTTCCCATTGTTCCAGATCTCGTAGAGAGCGAAAGACATAGCGAATATCCGGACGTGCGTTGATATACTCGGTCTGGACCACGACGATACCACCCCGCTGGATCGTCTCCCTGGCTGAACGCAACAAATGCTCATTGAACTGACTACCACCGAGGCCAAGCGTGTCGTCGTATTGGTCTGATGTGATTGTGAGTCGCATAGTGCTCGAATTTCTGCTGAGCGTAATCGTGGTCACCCAGCCAGCGGTTTCTTTGCTAACACCGGCCTTCTCATTCCGTAACCGACATTACGCCCTTGATGGTGAGGTGCAAGCCCAAAACCTATGCCCGTGCTTTTGCCTTCACCGCAGCCTTCTTTGCCGCCTTCCTCCGCTTCGCCCAGCTTGCCTTGGCTGCCTCAGATCTGGTATTTCTGGTAGCAGGGATGATCTTCTCCTTGGCTTCGGTCGTCCCATTTTCAGCCTTCAACTTCGCCGCCCTTGCTGCTCGGGCTTTAGCCAGCGCCTTCAGCAGTGCGGGGCTGGCCTTTTTCTTCTTCGGTTCTGGTGTCGTGCTGGCCTGCGGTGCCTCTACCTTCAAGCCCTTGTTCGCTGCCCACCTCGCCTTTTGAGCGGCGGCCATCTTTGCACGGCTCTCGGCGCTGAAAGTCCTCTTGCCCTTCTTCATGGGCTCGGAAGCTGTTGGTGCCCCAACTGTGAGAGCGGCGGCAACTTCACCACCCAGGATCGAGTTAAGTTGTTGTTCCAGGACCTCTATCTGCTCCTTGAGATCGGCGGCCTGGCGTAGTTGCTGTGCTGATAAACTGCTAATGCTCATGGGATGGGGTTATTTCTTTACACCGAGAATCGCGTCTTTGGCGGCCTTGGCGACTCGGAACTTCACGACTCGCTTGGCGGCAATCTTGATTGTTTCGCCCGTTGCAGGATTACGCCCCATACGAGCCTTGCGATTCACCAAGACCAGCTTGCCCAATCCAGGAAGGGTGAAGCTGTTCTTGGCGTTCTTGTAAGCGAGGGCCACAAGAGCTTCCAACGACTCAACGGCCTGCTTCTTGGTGAGCCCAACCGTTTCAGCCAGGGTTGCTACGATTTGAGATTTGGTTAATGCTTTTGCCATATTGGTGCAGTGTGCCAGACACGCCCCTACTGGCAAGCGCATTTGCTTAACGGGAGTTCAGAGCGATAATTACGAAAGGTGCTTACCCTCATCAATCCCAAACCGCAAGCAAGCGCATTTAATAAACGCTTCTTCCTTCTGATTCATCTTGCTTACAAACTCTTTAGCGGTAGTGGTGATAGTCGTATCGGGCGGCGACAAAACCAAATTGTGCCACCGTGTTTGCGCTGACCCCCCGCCCTGTCGCTTAATCTGCTGTTCACTCGTCCGGACGTCTTCTTGCTCGGCATCGGGCTTGATAAGTCCGCCATGAACTGCATCGAGCAGAAACATATAGGCGAACACCTGCTTAGCGTCCTCCTGGTCGACGCCGTGCCGTTTGTACTTGGCGTCAAGAACAACTCGCTTCTCTCGGTGGAAGAAGTCTGGGTAGAACGTGACTTTCTCTAGAGGCACCCATGCTCCACTTCTTTTCCTGTTCTCAGGATGCTCGAAATCTGGCAATCGCTGTAACAGGGTCCATACATACTCCTCCCACAGCCACGAGCCGTCGAAAATCACACCCTCCGCTTCCTGTTGTTGCTGGTAGAGACCCGCTCCCTCGTCCCGTAGGAGCGCAAGCGAAACCTTGCGCAAAGGCTCGTACTTTGCATGGAAGTAGGGGTGTTTAATCGGAGTTCTGTTCTCCTTGCATCGGATGCATGGAAGCAGATCGCGCACCTGCCAGGTCGGGGTGTTCTGCTCGAGTTGGTGGCGCATTTCAGCCAAAGCATTATCTCCCGTCAAGAGTCCTCCCCACTTTCGCCCCACCTTAGCCAAAGCATGACGAATAAGATGATTCGTGGGGTTATTGAAGGTGATGTCATGGGTGGCATATGCAACGTTTCCGCAAAAGGGGATGTTGCGGCACAGGTGCCGATCAACGTCAATTCTGCCCCGAACGCGGCAGTCGTTGTGCTCGAGGGTCCGATACTGTTTGAAAAGACCTACGGCGCTTGCCTCCAGCAACCCGCGACGAAAAACAAACGCCAGTAACATGTCCCAGAGAGAATCATAGCCCAAGTCTACCAAATCAACGATTGAGCCACCAAAGACCTTGCTGAGAAGGTACGTCAAAAAAAACTGCTTTTTTGATTTTTCATCGAACCGCGAGCCAATCTGAATTTGAACAGTCTTCTCACCCTGTTTGCCCCGCAGCCGCACCACCCCCATACAGTTGTGCGTCGAGATCCAGCACTTGGTTTGTTTGACGTCAGCTTGTTGGTGGTTACCAAGCGTGAACAAACTCAAGTCGCTATGGGCACAATCATCATCCCTCACTAAGGATACGTCCTGCGAGGAAATAACGGTAACCCCACTCTTTACCCACTCATCGAGGGTCATCTCTGCGAATCTTGCCAGGATGGCCTTAGTTTCATCAGACTCCGACGAGATGTCTTTGTAAAGCTGATTATCCGTTAACGTCAAGCACGCTGGAAGTGGACCGGACAACATGTTAAAGATTGGCCCTGTATGAGCGATGGGCAACCGCTTTCAGGATTCCACCGGCGTCTGGTTCGGATTGATGGTTATCAGATCATAAGCTCTGCGGAAGTTTTGGACCTGCTCCTCTGCACCTGGCATCCCCCGCACGTACTCGCGGATCAGTGGTTCAAGATGGAGTTCCCATAAACTGCTCCAGATTTTGTCGTTGCCCTTGTATAGCTCTAATTTCCGGTAGTAAGCTGGACCTATTTGGTACGATCGACCAAGACCTTGCCCTTGCGCCATTGCAATAGCCTCGTTTAGACTGTGGTACCGCTGCCTTGCCTTTTCCTTCAGGTCCTGGTCGATCTCAACGTTACCCATGACTCTTTCGAACTGGTCTTCATCTGCTTTCAACTCGTACCACGCAAATCGCCGTCGCAAGGCAAAGTCGATGCTCTCCACGCTACGGTCGATGTCGTTCATCGTACCGATAATGTAAACGTTTTCCGGCACGTAAAAGTCCTTCCTCTCGGATGACCCTCGAAGCGAGGCATATTGTGTCGATACAGCGTGTTTTGGTCCGCGATACCCAGGCTCTAATGCGTAGAAGAGTTCTCCAAAGACTCGTGAAAGATCCGCCCGATTGATCTCATCTATTACAAACACACACGGGCCATCCTGTTTCATGGCGAGCTTGCAAAATGCCATAAAAGTGCCGTCTCGCACCTCGAACCAGATCTGGCTCTTATCAACTTTAACGTCGAGCGCCGGTTTTAGTCCTTCGACGAAGTCGGTGTAATCGTACGAAGGGTGAAACTGCACAAATTTGAAACGTGGGTTCTTGTCCAAATCCTGTGAGCTATCCTCGATTAAGGCTGCCGCAATCTCACGAGCCATGTAAGTCTTTCCTGTGCCAGGAGCACCCGTGAGAATTAACTGCTGGTTCGCCAACAAAAGTCTTCGAATACTTTGGGTCATAGGCGTGTACTTGTATTTAACAGCGCGTTTTGTAAGCTCTTCAAGACTAAGTCCAAAGAACGGTCCTAAAATGTCTTTCTCGAAAGTCGAAAACTCTTGAACAGGAACTTCGGTAAATGTTGAATTGTTCCCTGGAGCCCACCATGTTCCCAATGAACATGGCCCCTTCTTGATGCCCTTAGCTAATTCCTTGTATTTACGAGTTGCCCATCCCTCTTTATCGATTTGCGCATCTCCGACAAACACTCCAAGCAACTCGATTGACTGATTGGCGCGACAAAGGTAGAAAATATCGCCTTCTCTTTCGGGATCGGTGAATGCGGCACCCTGCGTAATTGAACTGCGGCCCTTTGCTGCGGTTTCTCCATGAACAGTCACAACCCGCAAATCTAGGCATTCACCATGTTCCTTGTCGGAAATAACCGTGAGGCCATGCGACACTTTCCAAATCCGCATTTGAGCTGTAAGTGAATTCATGGCGCGATCATTATGCTATGTGGGGGATTGTCTAGATTAATATCAGTTGCCATAAAGCCTGCGGCGGTGAGCCGCCTGTGCTCCCTCGCTCGAAGTCGATATCGCAATTCCTACTGCCAATTTCATAAAGAACCGCCTGCCAACAGAATTGACTCGAAAACAGCATAGCTACGAGGTGTGGTGGATCGGTTATGGGAGGAGCGTCGCTCATTGATACCTTGCATCTATCTCTCGCAGTTCATCGTCATCGTATCCAGAGTTTACGTGCACGTTGGACCTGAGCCAGATCCAAACATCATTCACCTTGATAATGCCGCCATTGAGCATCTCGTTGAATCGTGTGACAGCATCGACTTCCGTGCGAAATCTCTCGTAACAGGTTTCCACTTCTGATTTTACGCTCTCGCGGTCAACAAGCCCCCCACCTGTAATTGAACGAACGATACGAAGGTCGTTAATAGAATCATCAAGTGCCTTTCTATTTCCAATTGCCACGACGGTAGATAGGTATTTGTTGACATCTTCCCAAGCATCCAAGGAGGTGTCGTAAGTGTTCTTGGGGATTCGCAGGCGACTGGCGATAGCCCGTCGCAGCAAGTCTTTAATATCATCGACAAGCTGATCCCTGGCACACTTGGGTTTCTGCACCGCCTTGTTCCTTCTTCTTACGGGAGGACGTTTCTCATCGTTGAGCCAATTCACCAAATCACGCAAATAGGGATTCGTAGCAAGGTTCATACCTGATTCCTTTGCAATGCTGACGGCTAGACAGAGTCCATCGGAGATCCCGTCGATAAAACTGGCCTTCTGGTCTCTCGGCCACGTTGACACCTCGCTCTTTAGCTTATCACATTGGATTTTGATTTCGTCTGACATGAGTTTTTACTCAATCTGCTATGCGTCGGGCACTCCACGCTTTCAAGAAGCATCGAAGTATTGTGTTCGCTTACATTAACATTTGTTGGTTTCGAGAACACTTCTGCTGGCAGCCATAGCACTTTTGCTGCATGTCGGCAAGCATCCTCTCGACAACGCGTTTGTTTTGGTTGATCACATTTTGTGGCAATGTGGCATAGCCTATGCTGCGGCTTGACTTTTTAAAAAAACCTCTCCGTCACTATCTCCATCTTTTGGAGCAACTCGAACGGCGTCTTTGCGCCAGAATGTTTCATCATTGCCAGTAGCACCCGCCCTGCGGTCTCGGCATCGTCTTGGGCGTGGTGATGGTTAAATTGATGGCTGATATGCGCCGCTAGTGTGGCCAGCTTGTGGTCTCGCAAATCTGGCCAGACGCGCCGAGCCATCTGATAGGTGCAAGCATAACCAAATTCCGGCCGGGGCAGGCTGAAGTGATCCAGAGTCTCGCGCAGATGTTGGATGTCGAAGTCTGCCTTGTGCGCAATCACGAGGTCAGCGCGGGCCAGTCGGGCCAGAAAGTCAGGCGCAATGGCGGGAAATTCCGGGGCATCCAGAACATCCAGATGAGTCAAGCCGTGGCATTCAATGAAATCCTCGGGAAACCATCCGTGCCCTTTGGGAGGCCGAACCAACCAATAGAGGGACTCTTTCAGATTAGCATCTTCAAAGACAGCCAGACCGGCGGCGCAGATGCTTACGCGGGACGGATTAGCCGTTTCAAAATCGAGGCTCATGAAATTCATGGTTTGCGGGAACGTTTCCGACGTTTTTCTCGAGCCGCGTCAGCACGCTTGGCTGCTTGTATCAGTCGGATGTTTTGCGGCGTTCTCATCAGGTTCTGCAATTTGGAGATTTCCGACCGGATGTTTTCATCGCGAATGACGAAATCGGTCTTCGTGCCAACATAAATTCTTAAGCTGCCCACTTTCATTTTGATCTGGTGAATTTCGAAGTCCGGACATTGTGATTCCAGCCAGGACAGGAAATCGTCCAGCATATCCGTCCAGACGGGAGGGATGTGGCCCAGATTGAATCCATACCATCCTTTGCCGACCCGGTGAGCCCACTTCCAAAACAGCAAAAGATCCGATATGTAACTGCATTGTCCGCGCATATGCTTCTCATCTTCCTTCAATTCCTGCTGGGCGCGAGCCAGTCGTGTTTTGTGCTTTTCCTTCAACTCGTCGACTATTCCACATTGTTTAGTGTTCATAATTCTGATGCCTAATAGCCGCTTCGAAAGCGATACTCGGGAATCTCATTGTGTTTGCGTTGGCATGCTTCTCCCGAGCTGAGAAATCGTGCCCAAGACAATTCGAATGGAGGCTTTGGTCTGGGGCGTGAGATTGTGGTTAACCAGGTCATCCACTTGCAGTTTCCAGACCAAATCGTATTTGAGGTCATTGAAGCGAATTTCCACTTGGCACCCTTCATGGTAGTGGAGTTGAGCGGTAAGTTGATCCAACGACTTCTTCAGTTGATCTGTTTCGGGGCCGGTTGCGTCTTCGAATGTCAACATTTTAAGGCGCGACTGGAGGGCCAAGGCATTAGTCTTGACGATGTCTTCAATGACCATTGCGGGGAAGTCGCTGAGAATTTGCGTCGGCGAACTGTCGATCCCAGCCTGTCCCCCTGGCAGCGATAAGACCAAGTAGGCTTGTTTTTTCAGGGCTGGGTATTTATTCACCAGCACGTCGAACCGTCGTTTGGCAGCGGTTACGGCAACGAGCAATTCATCAAAGTTCAGCATGCATGACAGCATCCCTCTGTCTTCACTGAGGATCCAAGGAACTGAATGTCCCCAAACCTTGTCCCAATTACCTAATGCTTTCGTTTCTCGACTGCCCGCCAGTTCTTGAATTCTGCCCGCAATCGGCTGATCCGCTTTGCGCTTGTGCCCGGCACCCAGCCCAGACCAGCACAGAGGAACTCGTGCCTCCTTTCACCTTTCAATCCGAGGCGGTGGACTTCCAGGTCGAGGCGACGAAGTTTTTCGGCGGCTTTCATCCGTTCGGCAAGACCTTCGGCAAGCGCACTGCCTTGGCGTCCGGGAACACGGGCGCGGTGAAGGCTGGCGATGGCGTCCCAGTGGATATCGCGCTTGGGATCGAAGGACCAATAGGCGGGGATGTGGATCATCGTGCCGTAGGGCGTGATATTCACGGCCAGTTTGAGCAGGAGCGGTTCGTCGTTCTGCATACCATAGAGGTTCCAGCGGAGGCAGAAGGCATCGAAGGCAGCATGAAAAACCTCTTCACGGCGGTGCATGTTCACAGAAAACCACGGACGTAAATTGCGTTCGGCGCTCATGGTGCGTCGGATCACGCCTTTATGATCGCAGTAGGCATGGACATTGAAGTCGGCTTTGATACGCGCCCATTGACGGCGGAGCTGTGGGTCGGTGCTGATGGCGAGTTCGTTCTGGGCATATTTGGCCTGAGTTTTGACAAGGTTTTCGTAGGTGCCTTTCTGAACGTGGAGTTCGTGGTCGGCCACAGCGGCGCAAATGGTCTCGTCCGGTGGATCAGGCAGCAGCTCAATGAGAAGGCGATGCCGTAAGTTGAGACCTTTTCCCTTTTCCAGAGCAGCAAGGCAATCCTCCAGCACGTCCTGGACATTAAACGGCCAGAGCGTTGGCGGGACGAACATCCAGTTGTAAAGCCCTCGGAGTTGTTGAGCAACCGCATTGTCAAGATTGGGGGCCAGAGCGTGATAACGCTGGAGAACCCCCTCCGCCCATTCGGCCCTGTCGAAAGCGCGGGCTTTGAGTTTTTCCAGGCCCAGATCGAGTGCGTTGGTCATGGTCTTCTTGTGGAATCGAGCATATCCTGGCAGCTCGACGAAGCCAAGTGGCGTCTGGCCTGACAAGGAGTATCCGCCTCGAAGTACTCAAGGGTGAAGGAGCAGTGGAGATGCTTACGACCTTGTCAGTTCCGACCGACTAGATCTCCCACGCCAGCCCGGCCTCCCCTCTCCGAGTTTAGGCCGCACAGGTGGTATAATTATCTGAATCCAGATTCGTTTTCCCCATCAACCATGTCCAAAAAGCACTATACCCCTCCCCTCTCTCGGTTCCTTGTTTGCGCCCTTTTCCACGAGGCCAAAGCCCGGAAGATCCCAATGACCCAACTCGCCAATGACCTAGTCGAGGCTGGGTTGAAGGAGACCCCAGGGTGGCATCAGGCTCGGGCGCAGCAGGAAACGATGCGGATAGGGGAGGGTGTCACCAAGTACCAGACGAGATAGCCTCGGGAAAAGTCACGGAACACCAGGCTCAGCTCCTTCGGGGGTTGGGCCTCTTCCATTTTCACCATCAACTCGAAAACCAAAACCAAAGGAAAACACCATGATCACGTTGGAATGCAACTACAGCAAAAAGCTCGGGCTGCCAGGTTACAGCAGCCACCAGTTCGCCATTACTCTCAGGACGGAGATCGCGGACCTGACGCAAGTCCAAGCCGAATCCTCCCGCCTATACAAACTGCTCCAGGAAGGGGTGGACAACAGCATCAAGGAGGTAGGATTCCTGCCCACGAATGGGAATGGCAACGGTAGGGGCAACGGTCACGCTCAACCTCAGGGCAATGGCAGCAACGGCAACTCCCAGGGCAGCGACGGTAATGGTGCCTGGAATTGCTCCCCCAAACAGCAGGCGCTCATCACCAAGATCGTTCAGGAGGCCAAGCTGGACAAGAACGAGATTGAGGCCCTGGCGCAAGATCGGTTTGGCAAAGGGGTCAAGGCGCTCAACAAACTGGAAGCGTCAGGGTTAATCGAGGAGTTGCTGGAGAAGACAGGCCAGAGCAGAGGGAGTGGACGAAACCGGTTCCAGCAAAGGACGGGTGCTCGATGATTGCCACAGCTAATCCTGTGCAGGTTCTCTCGCCTGCACAACCAGCGCCGAAGGTCAATCCAATCGAGACCCTGAGGAAAACGGTCTCGGCCTCACGGTTGAACTGCTTCCTTGGCTGCCGGTTGAAATTCATGTTTCGCTATGTCCAGGAAATCACGAAGCCACCGACACCATCGCTTCATGTGGGCAGCGTGGTTCACCTGGTCCTGAAAGCCTGGAACATGTGCCGATGGAAGAAACAAGCCTTCGAACTCGCCCGGTTCAAAATGATGTTCGAGGCGTGTTGGGCGGATCAGCAGGCCAAAATCAACTGGGAGGACGAGGAACCAGCGGAGAAATCGAGTGCCTGGTCGCTCCTGGAGACCTACTTCATCGAGACCCCAATCAAGGCCAACGAAATGCCAGAGGCCGTCGAGGTGCCCATGGAAACGGATCTCTCGAAACACGGTCTGCCTACGTTGATCGGAATTCTGGACCTGGTTCGTGCTGGTGGAAGGATAGTTGATTTCAAGACTGCGGGTAAAACCCCAAGTCCCGAAGACGCCATCCACCAGAATGAAATCCAGTTGTCGTGCTACTCGGTCCTGTATCGAGAGGCCACTGGAAAGTCAGAATCAGCCAGGGAACTGCATCACCTGGTCAAAACGAAAACGCCCAAGATCATCATCACCTCCCTGGAGCCGATGAACGACGCCCAGCAAGTCAGGCTCTTTCGGGTGATGGATTCGTATCAGGAAGGAGTGGCACGAAACGATTGGGTTCCTTCACCTGGGATCCAGTGTTGTTCGTGCGACTATAAAACCGAGTGCCGGAGGTGGTGCTGAAACCAACCCACCATGAACCGGCGCATCAAATGGTTAACCAAGGTCGAAATCCACCAAATCACCAACGCAAGATACCATTCGTGGTATTGGGACCAGGAGCGGCAGGGCGGTTCTTGCCTCTACTGGTCCCTGGCGCTGATGGGAGTTTTGATGGAGCACGGTTATCGCCCCCTCATTCAAGCAGGCAGCATGTCATGGCCAATCGTGCCGCCCGGAGAAGATGACGGTAAAAGCCCGACCCACTTCTCCTATGAATGGTCACCATGGCGAGAAGAAAGCCAAGCCGCCCTGAAACTGGGATTGCTGCCGGAGATTCACGTTTGGGTTGGCTTGCCTGATTCAAACCAACTGCTGGACTTCTCAACGAAGTTCCTGCCCCAGCAAGCTGCCCAGGAAGGATTGACGTGGAGGACAGAACCTCCGCCTGATTTTCTTTGGTGCGGCACTTCCGAAATACCCGATGGCGTCATTTACAGGCCCAACCTCGACGCCATTGGGTTCATCCTCAATCGAATCACGAAAGGAAAGCATGCCAAACTGGTGCCTCAATAAACTGACCGTGCGCGGGCCAGAAGATGATGTTGCCGCCTTCAGGAAGCAGGCGGTTGGTCATTCACCATGGCCCAGACACCGCGAAGAAGAAGGTCCCAAACCCAACCTGCTCAACTTCTTCAACCTCGTGCCCATACCTCCAGATGTGCTCACGGCTGGTTATGACAGTGCCGGTGCAAACTGGGAGAGGGAGAACTGGGGTTGCACTCATGGGGCCTTTGAAACGTCCATTATCGCTGACTGGGAAGATGCACTGACTTACGACTTCCAAACTGCCTGGTCACCGCCGATTGAATTCCTCGAACGTGCAGCCAAGCAGTGGTCAACCCTGACCTTCATCCTGCATTACGATGAACCGGGCATGGGGTTTGAGGGAATCGCCAAGTTCCACGGAGAAACTATAGAGGATCACTGCGTCGACTACTGATCTTCACCAACCAACAACCAGCCACGAGAGCCGGATTCCTTCATTGGGGTCCGGCTCTTTCACTTTCAACAACCACAATATGATCACCGAAAACCAATTGGAGCTGGAATTGCACATGATCGAACGTTGGCTTCATGGCACCACCGAACCCTTTGACGATTGGGATTGGAACGGCCATGAGCTGACCCTTTTCCTGAACAACGAACCCATCGAGAAATACACGCGGAAGTCCTTGGCAGAAGCAATCCCAGGCTTCCCAGCAACCACGACGGCCAAAAAGGAGCCGTAATGCCAATGGATCAAATCATCATCAAAGAAATGGTCAAGGCGCTGAAAGATCCCAATCGAGCGGAACAAATCCTGGAACGGTTCTGACATGATGAAGAACAAGCATTTCAGCAGTTCACAATTCTATTCGGGCAGTAGTTTACACTAAAGCTTCGGACCCACTCTGCTAATGCATTTCGGCAGCTAAGGAACTTGAATCAGTTCCTGAAGTTTGTTGGAAAAAAACCGAAAACTAGGGGAAAGGTTGTTAGCAACAATCATGTAAGGAGTTATTGTGTCCGCCCACTTTGCTTTTTCTGATCCTATAGCCTGCCATCCTCTTTCAGACAGAGACGACGAACCACCCGGATAAACAGCATCCGCGAGTTTTTCCCACGTTCCGCAGATGCTGTCATTCGTGTATGAATTTAAGACGGCATCATCTGCTTTTGGGTACGCCGCCTTGACTGCCTGCAAATCGCCTAAAAACCATGCTTCGCCTTCTTCTATTGCGATACAAAACCGTACTACTGGTCTCGGATTGCAGGCGTTCAGGACTTTATCCAGATCTTCCAGGAATGTCGTTAGGCACTTGTTATCCAGATCGCAAACAAGGATTACTGCTTCCAGATAACCACGCCGACCAGCCTGTGTTTTTCCGTATCCTTTTAGTAGTTTCGGTAAATTGTCCATCAAGATGCGGTTGCTTGCATCATGTGTATCGCGCATGTTCTTTGGGACTCGTCCAATTCCCTTGTATGCATGCACAGTAAATGTGTGCACGCCCCCGATGATCTTCGGAATCAGGATTTCGAGTGCCTTTTTACCCGATTGATCCTCTACGAGTATCTCGAAATGCATCAGTTTACCTCGCATCCAGGTAATCGCTGTACCACAGTCCACCCAAAGGAATTCCCTCTATCACCATATTCTTGACAGTCTCGTCATCGCTTGCCCGCTTGACAGTTGCAAAACCATTGTCGCCTTTTTGCAGTATCCAGACCTCTTCCGGCGACAATGCGTCCACAAAATATGGTTGGTGCGTAGTGATGAATATCTGGGATCCGCCCTTCTGTCCAGTGGCATGCGTCCGGAATTCAGTGGCGAGTGATTCTAATAGTTTGTGATAAAGCCCGTTCTCAGGCTCTTCGATACAAACAAAGGGTGGAGGCGATGGATCCTCCAGCAATAGTAGGTAGGCAAAGACTTTTAGGGTTCCGTCTGACATCTGCTGCGAGTAGAAGGGGTCTTTGAAACCACGATCATTGAAACGCAGCAAGAGCCGACCATCCGGCGTCTTATGTGTGTCGATCCTTTGAATGCCTGGAATTTTGCTAGATATGCGGTCAAGGATCGCTTGGAATTTTTTTGGATGTTCGCGCTCGATGAATTGGACAACATTTCCAAGGTTGTCGCCATGGATATTTAAATGTTTCTGCGGGCCAGCCAACGGCAAACTTCTCGCGGCATCGGGCGCAAAATAGCTCAGGTACCATCCTTCGATAAACTGGCGAAACGCCGAAATGCGAGGGTGCTGTTTGAGTGAGCCAAGTGTTGCTATGCCGAGTTTGCGTCGATCTTCAAGTTCAACAATCTCGGTTTCTCGGCTCTCTTCCTTCTCCTTGTCCTCAACGGATTTTATCAGTTCAATTATATCGATCTGATCTTTGTGTTCGTCAATTGCGCGCCCCTCCTGATCGCCCTTCCAGGCAACTCCTTTCCCGTCGTTTAGGACGAGAAAGGAAAACGGCCAGCCTCGGCTTTGCCCTCGGCGGCGCTGTCGGAGTCGCTCTTTCTGCACATACGGGCGGCCCGTTGAATCAAGATTAACAGCCATTTCATAGGTGATTGGTCGCGCATTGCCGTCTTCCTTGTAGTATACTTCGAATCCGATAGGACCCTTCTGCCCTTGCGACCTAATACGCTCGTACCCGCCACGACCCCGTGAATCACATGCTTCTTCTACCCCCACTCTTAAGCAGTCCGCCAAGAACCCGAAAGCATCGAACAAGGAACTTTTGCCGACTCCATTCTTGCCGATAACGGCTGTCATGGGTGTGAGCGGTTCGGCATCCTGTAGATTCCACAGTTTACCTAGCGTGACATCAGATAATGCCCGAAAATTCTTGATGTGGAGTCCTTCTATGCGCGCCATTGTGTCCTCCTACGTTTGCTGCCAATAGTGTGTTCGTTATCTTCCATAGGACGTGCGAGGTCGATAACTCTATAACGTGATTTCAGCCGCATTTTCATGCACCTAAAGTAGCTCGCAAAGCACGCCCTCAGAAGGCGGGCATCAGTAATGCGCATATCGTTCGGTCTTTCGTTAGCAAGGAGCATAGCCGTCCCAGCGCAGGAAGCAAGACCATTGGGAGAGGTCTATTTTCAACCCGTCAACCCGCATTCATCAACCACAAAAGCAAGAAAAACCAAAATGAACACCACCATCACCCCACCCCAAACCCAGCGCATCATCCTCTACTACCGAGAGGGCAGTTCGGACAAAGTGTACCACGCCAGCATCGAACCGGAAGGCGATCTCTTCCTGGTCACCTTCGCCTTTGGCCGCCGTGGATCCACCTTGACCACCGGCACCAAAACCCAGACGCCAGTGGATCTCCATACCGCCACCAGGATCTTTATGAAACTGGTGAACGAGAAGAAGGCCAAGGGTTACACCGAAGGCCCTGAAGGCACCCCCTACCTACACACGGCCAAGGAAAATCGCATCACCGGCATCCTCCCCCAGTTGCTGAACCCAATCGAGGAAACCGAAGCCAACAACCTTCTCAGAGATCTGGCATGGTGTCTTCAGGAAAAACTCGATGGTCGCCGTGTTCTGATCCGTAAGGCTGGCGCTGAAATCCATGGGATCAACCGTAAGGGCCTGGTCATTGGGTTGCCGGAGACCATCTTTGGGTGCGTGAGATCGATCCCAGGCAACTTCATCCTGGATGGCGAGTGTATTGGCGACGTGCTCCATGCATTCGACCTCCTGGAATTGGACGGCGAGGATCTTCGGTTCCTCCAGTATCAGCAGCGGTTGGTGAAGTTCTACAGCCTTCTGAACCGCACAGGCTTGCACCACGTTCGCTTGGCTGAAACTGCCATCGAAACGCACAACAAGGTTGGTTTGTTCCATCGACTTCAATTGGAAAAGAGAGAGGGAGTGGTGTTCAAACGGTTGGACGCCCCCTACACCCCTGGCAGACCCAACACCGGAGGCACCCAGCTCAAGCACAAGTTCTACGCCACCTGTTCCGCCGTCGTGGCCAAACTCAACGAGAAAAGGAGCGTGGAACTGAGGCTGCTAAACGGTCAGGGGTGGAATCCGGTGGGCAATGTCACCATCCCAGTCAACTTCCTGGTGCCGGAGGTGGGTCAAACCGTGGAAATTCGTTACCTATACGCCTTCAAGGAATCCAACGCCCTCTACCAACCCGTGTTCCTTGGGGTGCGGAAGGACATCGAGATCCATGAGTGCGTGCTCTCGCAGCTCAAATACAAACCGGCGGAGGAGGAAGAGGAATCCTGACGATGGAAAAAGCGCACCAAATTGGTGCGGTTATTGCCCTCGACTCCAGGTCAGCCATGCCTTTCGAGGTGTGGCTGGCCTTTCAATTTCACCGTTTCAACTAATCAATCCCAGCGCCTCAGGACTTTCGGTCGAAAAAGGGGCTCTTTCCAGTGATGCTTACTGGTATGCCCAGGGCCAGTTTGACCTTGTTGCCAAACAAGTCCATCGCCAGGCCAGCCCGTCCGACCGAAAACATCAGTCGAGTATCCACTCGTGAATCAGCCGCTACGCTGGCGGCAGAACTGGCGGCGATGCCGAGATCGATGGAGTTGAATGTGCAGACCCCGTCCGTCTTCTCGATTTCGGTGCAATTCCCATGACCGCAATAGCCACAGTTTAGGCCTGCAGGATTGGATTCAACGCCGATGACCAGCACGGCAGAGGAAAGATCCACGCAGTTGGCATCTCGATCAAAGGAGGGGCGGTTCTCCGACTGCGCCAGGGCTCTCATTTTGCTGGCGAGCCTCTGCTTGGAGGCCACGTCTTCAATCGCCACTACCCGGATGTTGTCGATGCCACGGGTCTTTGGTGCGGTTCGAGCTGCGGCAGCCATGAGGCTTGCCACCTGGAGAGCCGCTTGTTGTTCAAGCTCGGTCGATGTCTTCATGCCATCTGGAGTTTTACCCCAATCGGCTTTTTCGAAGCCAGCATATTCCTGGGCGAATTGGCAAACCGTCACGCCCTCATCCGGACCGCCTGTCATGCCGGTTGGTATGCCTGGCCTTTCAATTTCCATCGCCAATCCCATCAACCATCAACAACTACGAAAGGAAACACCCATACATGAACGCTCAAAGCAAAGAAATCACCCTGGCCGTCTCCGAATTGAAAGAAGCTCTGCCCGGCCTCACCAAGATCATTGGCAAGTCCAAATCCTTGCCCGTCCTCCAAACCGTCCGCATAAACCGCAACCAGGAAGGCATCGTTACCCTCCACGCAACCGATCTGGATTCGTTCGTCACCTATACGACCAAGGATGCGCAGCAAGGGGACCCAACCGAGGTCCTGGTGCCCGTGGATCAGCTCACCAAGGCCACCAAGAGTTCATCGCCCAAGGAGGAGATTGGCATCATTCCGGAGGCCAAGGACAAGGTGAAGATCCGCTACAACATCGCTGGCAACCGGGTGGAGCAAACCATCAGCACCTTCGCGGCTCAGGATTACCCACCGGCACCACGAATCAATCAACCCAGCACCCAGTTGGAGCCGCAGTTTGGGCAGGCGTTGAAGGAGGCGCTTGAATGTTGCAGCGAGGATTCCAGCCGCTACGTCCTTCAAGGGGCCTGCCTGGACGTGAACGATAAAAAGTTCCACTACATCGTTGGCACCA
>Ga0364918_10053_pt1 | contig 41865 bp, 37 predicted proteins | sample SorcelJu500001C6_2_FD_206957 | JGI IMG/M metagenome (GOLD analysis project Ga0364918, IMG submission 206957) | Enriched cells from Trout Bog Lake Hypolimnion, Wisconsin, USA - BchlTB.June20.5000.01.C6 | ecosystem: Environmental > Aquatic > Freshwater > Lake > Hypolimnion/Profundal zone | place... | reverse complement strand
AAGGCGTCCTGCATGACATCCTCGGCATCCTCGCGATTCTGCGTGATGTGCTGGGCGATACGAAAGAGCTGGCGCTCATACTTGCGAACCAGCGTATCGTAGGCTGTCATATCTCCGCCGCGCACCCTGGCGACCAGGGCAACGTCTGGATGCGGCTCGAGCTCTACAGGTTGGATGGTCGGCATGGGCATTGGTTGCGAAAAATCCGCAGGACACGGTTGCGGGTTGCGCCACGGGGTCCGTAGTTGAGTGTACCGGACCGCGGGGCGGGGAGCCAAATGGGAGCAAGTGGCTCAGACAGGCTCCAGTATTGAGGAACCCGTCCCACTTTGCGCCATTTGCGGTAACACCAGTGGTTCCTATCCGCCGTATCGAGCGCAAAAGCAATTTAAAGTAAAGAGATGAGGGTCGCATCTTCCCCAATTTCTTATTCGCAGCGGACTTCCTGCTGTATGGCTGGCCTGCTTTCCTTTTTGTTGATCGTGTCGCCGGTTGCAGGGCAATCTACGAACAGCTCAACAACCAAGCCAACTGGACAGGTTTCTTCCCCGGCTAAGAAAATGCCCGCGAAGAAGCCGATCCAGAAAGCGGCACCAACAGCGAAGAAGCCGGCCCCTACGGCAAGCAAGTCCGCAAGAACAAGCTCGACAGCAATAAAGCCTAAGAAGCCCGTAAGCCCTGCTGTTCGAGCTGCACGGCGCGCGCGGACGGCACGAATCAAGCTGGCCTTTGTGGTTTCAACCGAGTTGCGGCCCATGGCCCAGCAACTGGCCATGCTACGCACACCGGCGGCTTATGCCGGCGTGAGCAAATATGCGCATCAGCATTCTGGCGAGGCGGCCGCAGCAGCTTATCTCGCGCTGGGTCACGCGTACCTTCTTGATAAGCGATCCGCAGAGGCAGCTGCCGACTTTCGGCTGGCACACCAGGCGGGCGCGGAGCTGGCCGACTACGCAGACTTCCTGGGCGCGCGCGCCAACCACGAGGCAGGCAACGAATCGGCAGCCGAGGCGTTGCTGCGCGGATTCACGGTGCGCTATCCGGAGAGCATCTTCGTTGCCCAGACGCCTGAGCTGGAGGCCGAAACTCTGCTGGCGATGCAGGACGCGGCCAGCGCACAAAGAGTGCTGGCGGCTGCCGCTGGCACTGCCGCCGCGAACCGTACCGGCTACCAACTGGCGCAAGGCGAAGCAGCCCTGGCGTTGGGACAGAGGCAGCAGGCGGAGAGCTTCTTCAAACGGTTGCTACTGGCTCATCCGCTGAGCACTGAGGCGGAGACTGCGCGAGCAAAGCTCACCGACATGGGCGTGGAGACCAGCCTGACTACGGCCGAACTGCGCAGCCTGGCCGATGCCTACTACAACGCCGGCCATTACGCCGATGCGAGCGCGCAATATCATGCGCTGGCCAGCCTATCGAGCCAGGACGCCAAGAGCCGCGCGGGCTTTGCCGTGGCCGCCGCAGCCTGCGATCTGAAACTGAAACGTCTGACCAAGGCCGAGGCGGAAGCGCTGCCTGACACGCGGGGCGAGAACGGAGCACGAAGGCTTTTCCTGCTGATGCAACTGGCTCGGAACCGCAACGACCTGGAAGACCAAAAACGTATCGTGGCAGAGATGGAGTCGAACTTTCCGCAAAGCCCGTGGTTGGCGGAAGCACTTTACTCCAGTGGCAATCTATATTTGCTGCGGCGCGATTATGCGACCGCCATGGAGTACTACAGCACACTGGCAACACAGTTTCCATCGAGCAAATACGCCGCAACAGCCCACTGGCGGGGCGGCTGGCTGAGCTACAAGCAGGGGCTTTATGCCGACGCGGCGCGCCTTTTTGACGAGCAGGTCCGGCTCTATCCCAGCGCTACAGAGACCGTGGCGGCGCTTTACTGGCGCGGGCGTTTGTATGAGACACAGGATCACAATCCGGACAAGGCAGCAGCCAACTACAGTGCTTTGATTCGGGCTTACCCTTATTACTTTTATGCGCAGATGGCACGGCAACGGCTGGCCACGATAGGAAATGCTCCGCAAGCGCCGCAGCAGCAGTTGGACGGTTTTCAGGCCCCGCCCGTGCCACAACTCGAGGAGAGTTTTCCCGCCGACAGCCCGCACCTGGCCAAAGCACGCCTGCTGGCCAACGCTGGCCTGAACGAATACATCGCACAGGAGATTGCCGCAGACCCGGACTCTTCCTCGTGGAGCGCTCTGGCCGAGGCGCAAATATATTCCACCAATAGAGAGTATTACCGCGCAATGCGCGTGATGAAGAGAGCTTTGCCCACGGCAGGCAAGGCCTCAATCCAGTCCATCCCGCTGGCCTACTGGCGCATCCTCTTTCCGGAGCCGTATTGGGAGACGATCAAAGCCGAGTCGGCCAAGAATCATCTTGATCCTTATCTGGTGGCCGCGCTGATTCGCCAGGAATCGGAGTTCAATCCCTCGGCCGTCTCCCGCGCCAACGCGTGCGGGCTGATGCAGTTGCTGCCCGCCGCGGGCAAATCGATGGCGCGCGAAGAGGGCATGGAGCACTTCCAGAGCTTCCAGCTCTTCGATCCTGCCACCAACATCCGGCTCGGAACCCGCTACCTGCGCAAGACTCTGGATAAATTTGGCGGCGTGACGGAATACGCGCTGGCAGCCTACGATGCCGGAGACGACCGCGTTCGCGAATGGCAGGACGCCGGTCCTTACCAGGGCATCGACGAGTTTGTCGAATCGATTCCCTTCACCGAGACGCGCGAGTATGTCGAGATCATCCTGCACAACCTGGACACCTACAAGGCGATTGATACGTATACGGTCTCCAAGGGCAAGGCGGCAGCAAGAGAATAAACGCAGCGAGTTAGCTGGTCTGCAAGTCAGCGAAATACAACACCACGGTTCAGGGCAGAATACCCAGGAATACGGGCATCCCGCCGATTTAGCTGATAAGTCGTATGTTATGAAGATGATGCGGAGGTTTGCTTTGCCGAACAGCCGAATTTATCTGCAAGGCGATTTTGGCTCGAAAGAGTGTTTCTCACAATACGGTACGATATTTGCTCAAGTAGTAACATTTTCAGTTTTCGTCTCGAAGTGAGTTTTGTACAGGAATGACGCGGGTGTTCCTTACTTTATGAAGGGGTTTTCCGGCACCGGCAATGAATTAATCTGCACGAAAAATAAATATCGAGGGGGGAGGGGGTACCCCTTGGTACGGACCGGGGACATCCCGGACAGATTGAACCTGGGCTGTGGAGATTGTTCATGCATTGATTGTGCGCCGGGGAACGGAAATCATCTGCAAAATATCTCGCCGCTGGGACGAAGAGAGAATTCTCTATTGCATGGCACCGAAAACTTAACAATCGAAACATGAACCGACTCAATCGAGTGATTTTCCTCTGCGAATGGAAGCGCGAAGAATGGCTATGTCACTGAGAAAGGCCGATTTGTGCGCTGGCTCACGGACGCTCCCGTGGGGACGGATTACCATTGGAACTGGACTACTCTAGTGAATGATTTTGTGGGAGTCGCACATGGGCCGCATCGTTGAGATTACTGAACTGGCGCTTCGAGATGCGCATCAGAGTTTGCTCGCTACACGCATGGCATTGGACGACATGATTCCGGCCTGCGAAGACATCGACAATGCCGGTTACTGGTCGGTGGAATGCTGGGGAGGCGCAACCTTCGATTCCTGCATTCGTTTTTTAAATGAGGACCCGTGGGAACGGCTGCGTACGCTACGCAAGTTGATGCCCAAGAGCCGCTTGCAGATGTTGCTGCGCGGACAAAATCTGCTGGGGTACCGGCACTACGAAGACGGGGTAGTGGAGCACTTCGTGGAGAAGGCTGCCGCCAACGGAATCGACGTCTTCCGGATTTTTGATGCGCTGAACGACCGGCGTAACCTGAAGACCAGCATTGCCGCGGTGAAGAAGACTGGCAAACATGCGCAAGGCGCCATTTGCTATACCGTCAGCCCGCTGCACACCATTGAGGCGTATGCCGAGAGGTCCGAGCAGTTGAAAGAGATGGGATGCGATTCGATTTGCATCAAGGACATGGCCGCCCTGCTGAGGCCGCAGCCCGCATACGATCTGGTGAAGGCCATCAAACGCAGGTGCGGCAGTGAGACGCTGGTTCACGTCCACGTGCATGCAACGACGGGCGTCACCATGGTTTCGCTGATGAAAGCCATCGAGGCGGGGTGCGACATTGTGGACACCGCGGTCAGTTCGCTGTCTCTGGGGCCGGGACACAATCCCACGGAGAGCCTGATTGAGTTGCTGGAAGGATCGGGGTACGAGACCCGCGTCGATCTGGAGCGGGTATTGCGGATTTCGAACCACTTTGCTCAAATCCGTCCACGCTACAAGGAGTTCTTCAGCGAAAATATCGGCGTGGATACGGAGATATTCAAGAGCCAGATTCCGGGCGGAATGATCTCTAACATGGAAAGCCAGCTGAGAGGACAGGGCGCGGGGGACCGGTTGAAAGAAGTCCTAGAGGAGGTTCCCAGGGTTCGCAAGGATTCCGGCTATCCGCCGCTGGTTACGCCCACGAGCCAGATCGTCGGCTCGCAGGCAGTCTTCAACGTCCTGATGGGCAAGTACAAAGTGCTCACCGGCGAGTTTGCCGACCTGATGCTGGGTTACTACGGAAGCACGATTGGACCGAAAGATCCCGATGTGCTGAAACAGGCCGAGGCCCATGCAAAGAAACCGGCAATCACAGTTCGCCCGGCTGACCTGCTCAAGCCGGAGTGGGAGAACCTGAGGACAACGGCGAATGCACTTAAGGGAGCAAACGGCAGCGATGAGGACGTGCTGACCTATGCGATGTTTCCGCAGATAGCGCCCAAGTTCTTTGAGAGTCGCGCCGAGGGCCGCAAAAATCTGGGCAAGGACACGAACAAAGCCGCGGAGGCCAGTGAGCAATCCGAGAAAGCAACCCCGGCAGCAGGTGGCGGAGCTGCTTTGGGCGCCAAAGTGAACTATGTGATTACGCTGAACGGCAAAGAGCACCGGGTAACCGTGGCTCCTGAAAAATAGAAGATTTTCATGCCGATGGATGCAGGAGCAGGAATGGCTAAGCAAGCAAAGAGTCCGACGAAAACAATGGCTGAGAAGCTCACCGAGCTGAGCGCAAAGCGCGCGGCGCTCGAACTCGGCGGCGGCCAGGAGCGCATTAACAAACAGCACTCGGCTGGAAAGCTGACGGCGCGGGAACGAGTAGCCGGGCTGGTGGACCCAGGCAGCTTCCAGGAGATTGGACTGTTTGCCTTGCACCGCGCCACTTATTTTGGGATGGCGGGAAAAGAAATGCCCGCCGACGGGGTGGTGACCGGGTGCGCAAAGATTGACGGCCGCCTGGTGCATCTTGCCAGCCAGGATTTCACGGTGGGCGGCGGATCTGCCGGCGAGACGCACAACGACAAGGTCGTGGACATGATGCGCCTGTCCCTCAAGACGGGGAGCCCGTTTGTCTTCATCAACGACTCCGGAGGCGCACGCGTTCAGGAGGGCATTGACAGCCTGGCTGGATATGCCCGCGTTTTTTACCACAACGTCATGCTCTCTGGATCGGTGCCGCAGATCTCCCTGATTTGCGGACCATGCGCTGGAGGCGCAGTTTACAGCCCCGCGCTTACCGATTTCGTGATCCAAACCAGGCAGGCCAGGATGTTTATCACCGGGCCTCTGGTGATCAAACAGGTGACCGGCGAAGTGGTCAGCGATGAGGAACTGGGCGGCCCTCAGGCACACATGAGCAACTCGGGGGTCATCCACCTGATCGCGCAGAACGACGACGAGGCAGTTCAACTTTGCCGACGGCTGCTGAGTTTTATGCCCTCCAACAATCTTGAGGATCCGCCTCGCGCGGCTTTCAATCTTCCGATTGAATCTGATCCAGAGATGAACGGGATTGTCCCGGTGGACAACAAGGCTGCCTATGACGTGCGTGGCGTCATTACGCGCGTGCTGGACTATCAGGATTTTTTTGAGATCCAGCCAGGGTTCGCTCCCAATATAGTGATTGGGTTTGGGCGGCTGCAAGGCCGGCCGGTGGGCATCATCGCCAGCCAGCCGAATGTGCTGGCCGGTGTGCTGGACATCAACGCCTCTGACAAGTCAGCGCGCTTCGTTCGTTTCTGCAACGCCTTCAATATTCCGCTGATTACGTTTGTGGATGTCCCGGGTTTTCTTCCCGGGGTGGACCAGGAACGCGGCGGGATCATTCGTCATGGCGCTAAGCTGTTGTTTGCCTACTCGTCCGCCACGGTTCCGAAGATCACGGTGGTATTGCGCAAGGCGTATGGCGGCGCGTATATCGCGATGTGCTGCAAGGATCTGGGTGCGGACAGAGTTGTGGCCTGGCCCACGGCAGAGGTTGCAGTGATGGGGGCAGAGGGCGCAGCGGAGATTGTCTTCCGGCGCGAGATTGATGCGGCCGAGGACAAGGCAGCTCGCCGTCAGGAACTGGTGAACGATTATCGCGAGACGTTTTCCAATCCCTTTGTCGCGGCAGGACGGCGGCTGGTGGATGACATCATTGAACCGGCCGAGACCAGAAAGTATCTGGCGGATGCTCTTGAATCGCTACACACCAAGCGAGAGCTGCGTCCTCCGAAGAAACATGGATTGATTCCGCTATAACGAGGAGCTGCATGTGGCAGTGAAATTGACAGATTTGGTTCAGGCTGTGTCTGAGCGGCAACTGGCGATGGAGCGGCAAGTGGCTGAGCTTGCCGGCGCTGTCAAGGCTTTGCAGGCTCGCGTGGCCGAGCTCAGCCAGCCTGCGGCGTTGCACTCGGCGTCTGCTCCTGCAGCCGAAACAAAACCCGCTGGCGCTGCCGTTAAAGAATCAGTTCCTCCAGAAAAACGGGAAGTCACACCCGAAATGCTGGTGGTGATTGCCGCTGCAGTAACCGCATATCTGGGCAAGAAAGTCCGCATTCGCTCTGCAAAGATGCTGCAGTCGCCCTATGAAGTTGTGAATCCATGGGCGCAACAGGGGCGGGTGTTCGTGCAATCCTCTCATATTTTGCGATCGAGGGGCTGAGGCGGAAGGAAAGCCTCTCGAGGGAAGGAACTCGTAACTTGAAACTTCAGATTTCAATTGACGGAAAGACCTACGAGACTGAAGTTGAAGTCTTGGAAGATGACGCGATGCCGCGTCAGCCGAGTTATGGGCCGTACCAGCCGCTTCACGCGACGGTTCAGTCGATGCCAGTTGCCGGCGCGCAAGCTCCGGCCCCCGCAGCCGCGGAAAGCGCCAGCGAAGACAAGCTGTGCCGCAGTCCTGTGACGGGCGTCGTCATCAAGGTGAACGTTGAGCCGGGTCAGGCAATTCAGGCCAATGATTTGATCATGGTTCTCGAAGCGATGAAGATGGAAACAAATGTTACTGCGCATTGCGCTGGGACAGTGAAGAATGTGCGGGTGGCGCAGGGCGGCTCTGTGAAGTTGAATCAGGTTGTCGTTGAGTATGAATGACCACTGATAACCACCGCTTGAGAGTGTTCGCGACCCCCACAGAAAAGGCTATCCATGAGCAGCATTGACGAAGATTTGAAACTTGTTCCCGGAATCACGTTTATCGACCACGTGGCCATCGCTGTAAAGCAGGGTGAGCTGGACGGCCAGGTTGCAGCCTACAAAATGCTGGGCTTCCAGGAAGTGCATCGGGAAGAAGTGCTGGGAGTCGATCAAGTGCGCGAGGTGTTGCTGCGCATTGGCAACGGACCCAACCTTATTCAACTGCTTGAGCCATTGAGCGCGGATTCTCCAGTGCAGAAGCTGATCGAGAGAAACGGCGGACGCGGCGGATTGGCCCATGTAGCATTTCGAGTAGAAAGCGCACAGCATGCCTTCGACGCAATGAAGGCAAGCGGATTTCAACTTATCGACAAGGCGCCCCGCAAAGGTTCCCGAGGAACCACGGTCTTCTTTGTTCATCCCAAGTCGAGAACGGACAATCCTTTTGGGTTTCTCATCGAAATAGTCGAAGACCCCGAGGGCAAGTGAAAATATATGGCTAATGATCATCTACTCCAGGAGTTTCCTCCCGTAAGCACCGAGTCATGGGAGGAAGTTATCCGCAGGGATCTGAAGGGCGCCGACTACGCCAAAAAACTGATATGGAAAACGGCGGAAGGGCTCGCAGTGAAGCCCTATTACAGGGCAGAAGATATCTCAGATTTTGAATTTCTCCATGCAGCTCCTGGCGTTTTCCCTTATGCGCGCAGCGCACGCACAACGGGAGATTGGCGCATCCGGGAAGAGATTGACGCAGTTGATCCGCAAGAAGCCAATCGGGCGGCACTTAACGCCGTACTTTCTGGAGCCGACGAGATTTCATTCTGCAATGCAAGCTTCCAGAATGCTGCTGACCTGGAATTGCTCATGGCCGGCATGGAAGAGATTCCTGTGCATTTTGAAAATGCCGGCGAGCCACAGTTGCGGCTTTTGGTCGAGCTGTTGAACGAGCGACATAGGTTGTCTACTGTATCGACCGACTGGAACCCGCTCACTAATCTTGACTTTGCGGCGGAGGTGATTGCAGCCAGGCCCTCAGCGCTTGTGCCATTCCAACTTCCCGGCGAGGAGTTTGAAGAGTCTGGGGCGACAGCTGTCGAGGAGGTTGGGTTTACCCTTGCGTCCGCTATCGATTTCATAGCCGAAATGCAAGAACGCAAGGTGGAAGCCAATCGCACTGCTGCTTCAATTTCATTTTCTTTCTCCATTGGCGCCAACTTCTTCTTCCAGATTGCCAAGCTTCGCGCTTTTCGCATGATGTGGGCGAAGGCTGTAGAGAGCTTTGGCGGATCGAGTGAATGCGCGAGAGCGCTCATTCACGCCCGCACCTCGCGCTGGAATGAGACCATCTACGATCCTCACGTCAATATCCTGCGCGGGACCACCGAGGCCATGTCAGCGATTTTCGGCGGCGCGGACTCCATCACGGTCGCGCCCTTCGATGAATGTTACAAGGCGCCGGATGAAGCCAGCCGGCGACTTGCGCGGAACACGCAGATCATTCTCAAGCAGGAAGCGTTGTTATCACGCGTTGCCGATCCAGGGGCCGGCTCGTACTGTCTGGAGGTTATCACCGATTTCGTTGCCCGCGAAGGCTGGAAATCGATGCAGGGAATCGAAGCCGCCGGCGGTTATGGGAAGGCCGTGAAATGCGGAATTATCGCTGCGGCGCTGAAAAGCTCATTGGCAAAAAGGGAAGAAGCTGTTTTGTCTGGCCGCCGCATCTTTACCGGGACCAGCCAGCACGCCAACGTTTCCGAAAAGGCCTGGGGACGCATTGATTTATCACGCATCACAGATCAACGGCGCGGCGCGTGGATGTATGAGCAGCTCAGGCTGCGCACCGAACGCCATGTGGCCCAGGGCGGCAAGAACCCGCGTGTAGTACTGGCAGAAATCGGAGATGCAAAGATGCGCTCGGCACGATCCAGCTTTGCCGCAAACTTCTTTGCTTGCGCGGGCTTCGATCTTGTTGCCAAGCGATTTACCAGCGCCGAAAGGATCGCGGCGTGTGATGCCGATCTGATTGTGCTTTGCAGCTCGGATGCTGAGTATCCTGCGTTGGCTACAGATGTTTTTGCCAATATGAAGTCGCTCAAGCGAGAGACTCCGGTAATCGTCGCGGGCTATCCCGACACTGTTGAGCAATTGCAAGCCGCAGGCATTGCGGATTTTGTACATCTACGAAGCAATCCCATCGAATTTCTTTCTAAATGGCAACAACGGCTGGGGATCAAGGACTAACCATGCGTCCAGACTTTTCAAAGATAGATTTAAAATCCGCAGTGGAACAATCTAGGTCGCGGGAGAACAGCGAATGGCTCTCCCCTGAGCACATCCCTATCAAGAGTTTTTATTCACGCGAGGATCTCAAGGGGCTAGAACATCTTGAGTATGCCGCGGGGATTCCTCCCTACCTGCGCGGCCCGTACAGCACGATGTATGTTATGCGGCCATGGACGATTCGGCAATACGCGGGTTTCTCCACCGCTGAGGAGTCCAATGCGTTTTATCGCAGGAACCTGGCAGCCGGACAGAAAGGCCTTTCTGTCGCCTTTGATCTTGCCACACATCGCGGATACGACTCCGATCACGAGCGCGTTGCGGGAGACGTGGGAAAGGCCGGCGTTGCCATTGATTCAATTCTCGACATGAAGATACTGTTCGACCAGATTCCTCTGAGCCGCATGTCCGTGTCCATGACTATGAATGGCGCAGTGCTTCCCATCATGGCGTTTTACATTGTTGCCGCTGAAGTGCAGGGAGTTTCGCCGGAGCAATTGAGCGGAACGATTCAGAACGACATACTTAAAGAGTTCATGGTTCGTAATACATATATTTATCCGCCTGAAGGCTCCATGCGAATCATCGGCGATATCTTCCGCTACTGCGCGGCGAACATGCCGAAATTTAACTGCATCAGCGTAAGCGGGTACCACATGCAGGAAGCGGGAGCGACGGCGGATATTGAGTTGGCATACACGCTGGCCGACGGCCTGGAGTATCTGCGCGCAGGCGTGAAGGCTGGCCTAGATGTGGACGAGTTCGCACCCCGCATCTCCTTTTTCTGGGGCGTTGGCATGAACCACTTCATGGAGATTGCCAAGATGCGCGCCGCCCGGATGTTATGGGCCAAACTTGTTAAGACATTCAATCCGAAGAATCCTAAATCGCTGATCCTCCGTACACATTGCCAGACATCGGGCTGGAGCCTTACTGCGCAGGACCCCTACAACAATGTGGTACGCACATGCGTTGAGGCGCTGGCTGCAGCATTCGGGCACACGCAGTCTCTACACACCAACGCGCTGGACGAAGCCCTGGCGCTGCCTACGGATTTTTCCGCGCGCATCGCGCGCAACACGCAAATTTATCTACAGGAAGAGCCGGACATCACCAGATTTGTTGATCCCTGGGCCGGGTCCTACTATGTTGAGCGGCTGACGCATGAGATCATGCATCAGGCATGGACGCTGATTGAGGAGGTCGAAAGCCTAGGAGGAATGGCCAAGGCGATCGAAACCGGCGTGCCCAAGATGCGTATTGAAGAAGCAGCGGCGCGTAAGCAGGCCCGAATTGATTCAGGCAGTGACGTGATCGTAGGCGTTAATGCTTATCCTTCACCCGAGGAACCGATGATACCGGTTCTTGATATTGACAATGCAGCTGTGCGCGAATCGCAACTTAAAAGACTTGCCCAGTTGAAGAGTGAGCGCGACCCGTACGCAGTGCTCCAATCGCTTGAACAACTGGAGAAATGCGCATCCAGCGGTGAAGGAAATCTGCTTGAGTGTGCGGTGGATGCGGCGCGCAAGCGCGCTACATTGGGAGAAATATCCTCGGCTCTGGAAAAGGTCTGGGGACGTTACGAGGCTACCACGCGCATCATCGCCGGAGTTTATTCTTCGGAAAGCTTGAACGCGGAAGAGTTCAAAAAAGCGCAGCGGATGGTCGCGGAGTTTGAGCAAGCAGAAGGCCGCCGCCCACGTATTCTGGTGGCGAAGATGGGGCAGGATGGGCATGATCGCGGCTCTAAGGTAATCGCCACGGCCTTCGCGGATATCGGATTCGATGTTGATATTGGTCCTTTGTTTCAGACTCCGCGCGAGGTTGCACGTCATGCAGTCGAGAATGATGTGCATGTAGTCGGAGTCTCCTCGCTGGCTGCAGGCCACAAGACATTGGTCCCGCAACTGATAGAAGAGTTGCGCAATCTCCACCGGGATGACATTCTGGTGGTTGTAGGTGGCGTGATTCCGCCACAGGATTACGAGTTTCTCTACCAGGCAGGTGCTGTCGGAGTCTACGGACCAGGTACAGTGATTCCGGTGGCGGCGCAAAAGATTCTTGACATCCTGAACAGCAGTCCGGCAGGAGGAAGTTCCTGATTGGCAAAGCCTGATGAGAGCGCGTTGCGTGTTCGCCCCGGATGCGTTACACCGGCGCCTCCGCCGGAGTTGATTGCGCGCTTGTCCAACCGCCGCCGTTCTCTTTCGCGCCAGCAAACAGTCGAAGGCATTCTGCGCGGTGACCGCGCCATCCTGGCGCAGGCCATTACCCTGATTGAAAGCTCACGCACAGCGGACCGGGCACTGGCTGAGCAGATTGTCGAAGATTGCCTTCCTCATAGCGGCAGATCCATTCGCGTAGGCATCACAGGTGTTCCGGGCGCAGGCAAGAGCAGTTTAATCGAGAAGCTTGGCGCGTATCTAACAGGCAAAAATGACGCCGGTGAACCCGGGCAGAAGGTTGCCGTGCTGGCCATCGACCCAAGCAGCCGAGTTTCCGGTGGAAGCATTCTGGGCGACAAGACCCGCATGCAGTCTCTCGCATCCAGCGAGATGGCTTTCATACGGCCCTCTCCATCCCGTGGCTCTCTGGGCGGCGTGGCACAGCGCACACGCGAGGCTATGCTGCTCTGCGAAGCCGCGGGATATCGCAACATTCTCGTCGAGACGGTTGGAGTCGGACAATCGGAGACCGCGGTTCACGAGATGGTGGACTTCTTCCTGCTCATCACATTGACCGGAGCAGGCGATGAACTGCAGGGCATGAAGCGCGGCGTGATGGAGTTAGCGGATCTTATTGCAGTGAACAAGGCCGACGGCGCGAATCTGGCCGCGGCAGAAAGAGCCCGCAACGAGGCCGAGAACGCATTACACTACTTTCCCAGACCACCAAATGGATGGACGCCGCGCGCTATCGCCTGCTCAGCGCAAACCGGCATGGGCATCGTCGAGCTTTGGAACTATGTGCTGGAACACGCCGGCTTGACCAAAACTAACGGCTGGTTTAGTGTGAACCGGCTAAATCAGACGCGGAGATGGATGCATGAGATTATCGAACAGGGGTTGAAGCAGCGATTTGAATCTCATCCCACCATCCGCAGACGTATGGAAACACTAGAGCGAGATGTCGAGGAAGGGCGTATAACCTCATTTCATGCTGCACGCACACTGCTCGATATCTATTCAGATCCAAAACTATCCGACGCTCGCTAAGGTATGATAGATATCAAGAAGACATCCCCGCGGAGAGATGGCCGAGTGGCTGAAGGCGCACGCTTGGAAAGCGTGTTTAGGGGTAACTCTAACGTGGGTTCGAATCCCACTCTCTCCGCCATATAAATTAAGCTGTTTATTATGTTTTATTTACATGAGGGCAAGTCCCGCAATCCGTTTTATTTCTACGGGTTTCTTCTCTCATAAACTTTCCCCTGCTGCCTGAATCCTGCCTGAGAAGAGGCCTTTCTCTGACCAGATCGTTGAAGTCCGGGTTCTTCAATACATCCACCCAGGTACCATAAGCATGCAAGATGCTCCTGCAAACACAAAGCGGCAGAGCCGTAAAGCTCCGCCGCCTCATGCATTACCTGCTGCCTGACGCAGCAGCTATAGATTACCGATGTCCGCCACCACCACCGCTGGCATGTCCGCCACCGCCACCGCTCGGATGTCCACCACCACCACTGCGTGAAGCAGCTGCATGAGGAGCTGATGCGTGACTCGCACTGGGACGCGCACCACCTGAATGGTAAGCAACTGAGTTGCTGCGAGCCTGACCACCACCGCTGGATCGTGCTGCCCCGCCGCCGCGTGCAAAGTTGCTGCGACCTGCCGCCTCGCCGCCTCTGCCACGATAACTTCCCCCACCACCGTTGCTGAAGCGATGGCTACCCCAGTCGTGGCCATAGCCCCAGCCGGCCCAAGGACCCATGCCCAAGAAGACGCCGCCGTAGAAGTACCCCGGCCCGTAAAATCCATAGGGCGCACAGGCGTAAGGCGCATAGTCATAATAGCCGTACGAACATACGGGTGGAACGCCGATGTCAACGACGAGTTGAGCCTGAGCCGCCGGCGCCAGGACCAGACCCGCTAATAATGCTATCGTTCCAAGAAGAGATTTAAGTCCTCGCATATGTGACCCCCCTTTTAGGTGTCTGCGGATTTTTTGTGTTGCGTGGGATGCTCTGTCGCATTTAAGAACAGCTCGCTAACAGAAGGCACCATAAGGGGCTCATTCTATACAAAATGGGCCGAAACTTGATCGGACCTACGTCTATCTACCCTTACGGTGACGACTCTAACCGCTTTGATTGTCATAGTCTGAGCAAAAAGATGCACTTGACAACTAACCCCCTGCGCTCATGGATTTATCGCATCCGGTCAATATAGAGCAGCTATTAAATGATCAACAGGAAATACTGACATTTAGTACACGCCACGGGAAAGAAGTCTGCCGGAGTCTCCGGCGTGCGTACTCGTATGAACCCGACAACATACAGAGGCCGCATATTAACCGCCGTGACGTGAGTCGGAGGAAGTAATGGAATAACAATGACACTGCTCAAAGGCTTAGGAACAGGACTGTGCCTGACTGTACTCTGTATTATCGCCACGCCGAAAGCGGCGGCAGACGATATGGACAATAAGACTGTTATTACCTTCAACGGGCCCGTCGAAGTTCCAGGGGTAGGCCAGCATCTCCTGCCGGCGGGCACCTACGTTTTCAAGCTTGCGGACTCACTGTCGGATCGTCATGTCGTCCGCATCTATAACCAGGATGAAACCCAGGTTCTTACCACGATTCTCGCTATTCCAAATTACCGGCTGAAGGCTACAGACAAAACGGTAATTACTTTTCGCGAGCGGCCAGCGGGAGAGCCAGTGTCACTCAAGGCATGGTTCTACCCAGGACGTGAGTGGGGCGAACATTTTGTCTATGAAAGGTCCAGAGCCATTCAACTGGCACAGGAAACAAATGAAGTGGTACTTTCCACGCCTGTTGCGCTGGCATCCGCGCCAGTCGAGGCTTTAACTACTGCCCCTGTTGAGGCAGTTGCCCCGAGCGGTGCCACAGTTGACACCGCCCAGGTTGTTGAGGCTCCTCCTGCTCCTGCTGCCGCTGCGGCACCTGTTGAAGTCGCATCATTGCCAGAGACAGCCAGCGATCTTGGCTTGATTGGATTGTGCGGAATGATGCTCTTGGGCGCAGGATTCTTGGTTTCTATGCTTCTCAAGAAGCCGGCTTAGTTCCGGAACGCGATAGCATAATGTCACACTTCAGGCGTTCGTGTTAGCCGAGGCAAATATCCAGGTGAGGCAGTGCGGAAGCACAACCTCACCTGATATTTGTTGTACGTGCACGACTATTACGAATATATTGTGGAATTGTTTCTTGCAATGGCAGAGGATATGATAAATGACAGAGATGATATCGTCCACGATACCTAATAAGCAGGATGTCTGCGTGCCTGGACATAAGTATTCCTGGGATATATTATATATTACTTTGACAAGTAGCCTTATGCTCCAATGTCTGATTTCATTTTCTGCGTTTATTGCCTTTACCGATCATGCATGGCCTCAAGTTGACTCTATTTCTACGCAGGATCACATAAGCGACCGTTATACCCTGAGCTTGAACGCAGATCTCGTTGTTTTGACCGCGACTGTGCTGGACCGTCACAATGCGCTTGTCTCAGGGCTCATCAGAAATAATTTTCAGATCTACGAGGATCACACGCTTCAACAAATCAAGGATTTCAGCCATGAAGATCTTCCGGTTACTATCGGTTTGGTCATCGATAACAGCTTGAGCATGGCACCAAAGCGCAGAGATGTGATTGCCGCGGCATTGTCGTTTGCTCGTTCAAGCAATCCGCAGGACCAGATGTTTATAGTCAATTTTAACGATAATGTGTCCTACGGCTTGCCTGCCGGAATTCTGTTCACAGACAAGCAGGAACAGTTGCAGCTTGCGCTTTCTGATATAAAGGCTATTGGAGAAACAGCACTCTACGATGCTATGGCCGTGGCTCTCGATCATCTCAAGCAAGGCAGTTGCGATAAGAAAGTACTCATTCTGATCAGTGATGGCCGCGATAATGCAAGTAAGATCAATCTGGCTCAGGTTATTGAAATGTCCAGACACTCCGGTGCAATTATTTACGCAATCGGCATCTTTGATGATCAGGACGGTGATCAGAACCCAGGCGTACTTAAACGATTTGCAAGAGAAACGGGAGGTGAGGCATTCTTTCCCATATCTTCAAAGGAGATAGCCTTAATCTGCGATGGAATCGCGCGCGATATTCGTAATCAGTACACGCTGGCTTATGTACCCAAGATTCTAAAGCAGGATGGTGGGTATCGGATCATTGATGTCAAGGTTAGCTCACCGGGACGTGGTCACTTGTCGGCTCGTACACGGGCTGGGTATTTCGTGCCACTGAGAAAACAAGCCCCAGAAGATGGGACCACTGGTCATGACCCCCACAACTGAGCATATTAGTTTTATCGGGCGCATCCAGCACTTCACTCGCTTGGTGCGACTCATTATGATTATCACCGGTATTCTCGCACTAGGATATGTTGCAGTTACGTTGATCAGTGCAAGGATTTATCAGCATTACTCATATTTGGCCCTGAATAAACATACTCTATCAGAAGAACAGCACAAGTTAAAGCAACCTGTACCTCCAATTAAAGAAGGAGATGTACTGGGACGCATTGAGATTCCAAGGATTGGAGTATCTGTAGCCGTCTTGCAAGGGACGACATGGCGAACTCTTCGGCTGGGTGTAGGCCATATTAAAGGTACGGCGCTTCCTGGCGAGGCAGGAAATATAGGAATCGCAGGGCACCGTGATACATACTTTCGTGCACTCAAAGATATTCACATGAATGACGAGATTCAGCTTCAGTCGGCTACCGGAACTACTAAGTACGTAGTAGATTGGATTCATATCACTTCCCCAAGAGAGGTGGAAGTTTTAGCACCTTCCACTAAATCCACTTTAACCTTCGTCACTTGCTATCCATTTTATTATATCGGCTCAGCCCCAGAGCGTTACATTGTTCGTGCGCATAAACAATAACGACAGTGACCTGATTATCCGTTACATTTTCGCACATATTTGCGAATATAAATGATATTCATCCACTATGATGATCGATCGTCTATATCCCCAGACTCAGCTGATAGTTTACATTTAACTGCCCATATTATCGGCTTATCGGGCACTAAAATTGTTTTGACTATATGGACTCCTAGCACAAGAGTAGTTCAGGTCGATTTCGTTCTGACACTCTATGGCTTAGCTGAGCGAAGTAGCAGGAGTGGACATTGCACCAGCTTAACATTTTCTCAGCAATTGAACCAAAGACCAGCGGATGCCATCCTAAGATGCCGTGTGTAGAGATTACGACCATGTCGACTTGTTCGCGCTCAATCACTTCCATGATGCTCCCCGCCACGTCATTTCCTACTTCAACGCTAGACCTCGCCTTGACTCCCCTGGCTGTAAGGGCTGCATGGCACTTGGCTAGTTGTTGCGCAGCATATGTTCTTGCCTCCTGAATATATTCAGTTTCAGGAATCAGGTCAGGAAGAGTCGTGGTAGGAAAATATGGAATTACATTTACAAGATGTAATTCGGCGCGAAAGTGCTTAGCAAGGTCTGCCGCCATCTCCAAGGCCGCCTGGGATGATGGACTAAAGTCAATGGGCAATAGAATTCTGGTGGAATGGATGGAAAATCATGAACTTCAGACATAACGATCTCCTCACATAACTGCGAAAACGACTGATGTCTGATTTTCCGCATCCATGAGAGCAATAGCTGTGCTCTTTTGACCACACGGCTTGCAGTCTACACCTGATAACGGGGTTGGCTTCATTGGTAGCCAAGCTCGGTTAATGTGTTAATAGACATAATACGCTACCGTGCAAATGTGACCATCTTTGAATTACTTAGTTCTGACAATATTGCTATGAGCACAGATTCCATTGACCGTTTTAGATATATCAAGGAGAACCGATGCCGACAGAAGAAGAATACTTGACATTCTCCATGAGAACAAAGAACCCGCAATCTTTACTTGCCTTCTATGGTGATCTGGTCGGAATACTCGGGTTCCGAACTATTCACGAACCTATCGACAAAAAGGTATGCCGAGTATTGTTTCTTCTGCTGGTTGCTGCGGTACTAGCGTGTTTGTCAGCTGTGTCTGGATCACAATCCCTGCCCTATGAGGGAGATTCGTCTGAAACTGCAGCAAGCACATCGTCAAGCCAGATTGGTCTGACGTACGTGCGCCCTACGCAGAAGACTAAAGCCATCAACTATTTTTTCGATGCGTTCGGTCCATACCCAATTGCCGGAGCCGCGATCGGCGCCGGCATTAACCTGGCAACAAATACCCCGCCGGAGTGGAATCAAGGCATTAAAGGATACTCCCAGCGATTCGGGTCCAACTACGGCATCGCTATGGTGGCCACAACGACGCGCTATGGACTTTCAGAGGCATTCAAGGAGGACGCGTTGTATTACCGCTGCGAGTGTAGAGGCATATTCCCGCGGGTACGCCATGCCCTGTTTTCCACCTTGACGGCTCGTCGCGGCGAAGATGGCCATCGTGTCTTTTCTATCCCTGCGCTTGTCGGGCCGTATGCGGGCACGATGACTGCCACTTACGGTTGGTATCCAAGCCGCTACGGCGCTAAGGACGCATTTAGGACAGGCAACTACAGCCTGTTGGCATTTGCCGGCGAGAACCTTGCCTTGGAATTTTTCTATAGCGGACCCCACTCCCTGCTTTCACGCATGCATCTTAACAATAGACACGGCGCGCCAGATCCAGGTCCAAACCATTGAGCAACAGCGGATTCACTACCGTTACCGCCACTAGCCCACCGCTTCCGGGGCGGCGAGCTGAACTCATAAGCACGGCTGCGAGTTCTGCTGCAAAACTATTTGAAAGCTTCTTTGAATGGTTCGGCAACCTGGGTATTTTCTCTTGGAAGGTCTTGTGTGCAGCTGTAACACCACCGTATGAGTGGCGCGAATTAATCCGTCAACTCGACGAGGTTGGATCGAAGTCTTTTCCTGTAGTCGTTATGGCCGGATCCGCCATCGGCGTGATCATCTCACTGGAAGCACGTTACAGTCTAAGTCGATTCGGCGCCAAATCGATGTTTCCTTCCACTCTCGTGTACTCCGTAATCCAGGTAATGGGTCCTATCATTACTGGTCTGGTGGTAAGTGGGCGTGTGGGAGCTGGCATAGGCGCTGAGCTTGCATCGATGAAAGTTACCGAGCAGATAGACGCAATTGAAGCATCGGCGATCAACCCCTACCGGCTTCTAGCAACGACACGCATTATGGCCTGCATACTGATGTTGCCGTTGTTGACCTTGGTCTCCGATGCATGTGGCCTGTTAATGGGATGGTTCGCACAGACTCTGGCAGATCCGCTCTCGTTTCATCAATTCATTCAGGATGGCTTCAAAGGTGCGACATTCAACTCATTTCTGCCGCAGACATTTAAAACCTCAGTGTATGGACTGATCATCGGACTAATTGCATGTTTTCAGGGAATGCGAACACGTGGTGGAGCTGAGGGCGTTGGCCGCGCTGCTACAAACTCAGTAGTTCTCGCATCGCTCTTCGTGATTCTGGCTGATGTTGTTCTGGTTAAATTTATTCTGATTGTCTTTCCTTAACATTTAACAGTTGATGCACCGTCCTGTGAGATATGAATGGCCACAGCCAATGACATCACGATGAAGCAAGAGCGATCTGAGGAAGGCGGTAGTGCGCCGGTTGTCGCGGTCGCCAACTTGCGGAAGACCTTTGGAAACCACATAGTTCTTAACGGGATTAGCCTGAGCGTAAACCGCGGAGAAACCTTGGCCGTACTTGGACGTAGCGGTACGGGAAAAAGCGTGTTGCTTCGGATTATCATCGGCCTTGAAACACCCGACTCGGGCTCGGTTTGCATTCATGGGCAGAATATCGTCAGCTTGGCTCTTGACCAGATGGGCATAATCAGGAAGAAAATGGGTTTCCTGTTTCAGCATGCAGCACTTTACGATTCGCTTACTGTTGCTGAGAACGTAGCGTTTCCCCTTGTACACCATCGGAAAGATATGTCCAGATCCGAGCGTAGCGAACGTGTGAAGCTGTTGCTCGCTGAAGTGGGCATGGATGGAAATCTCAGTAAGATGCCATCCGATATCTCAGGTGGTATGCAAAAGCGCGTGGGTTTGGCGCGCGCGCTTGCGCTTGAGCCTGAGATTCTACTACTAGACGAACCTACGGCCGGTCTTGACCCCATCAGCTCGGGTGAGATCGACGATTTGATTCTCAAGCTCCAGCGGGAGCGTAAGATGGCATCCATTGTAGTAACTCATGACCTTCACAGCGCCAGGACGATTGCCAACCGTTTGGCCCTGCTGGATCAGGGAAAAGTTGTAATCGAAGGCACATTTGAAGATCTTCAACAAAGCGAGATTGGATTTGTTGAAGACTTTCTGAAACTGTCGTAGGAGGCTATATGTCGAGGGTGGCGCGACTGGGAGCATTTATCGTTGTGGCACTGGCAGTTCTGGCTGCCGGGGTCTTCATTATCGGAAGCAAGAACTATTTGTTTCGCTCCACTTATCGACTAAAGGCGCAATTCGACAACGTGGCTGGCCTGGCTAATGGCGCCGACGTGCAGGTAGGCGGGGTTCACAGCGGAACTGTGCATAGCATCAATTTGCCTCACAAGCCCGGTGAAAAGGTCACTGTGGTAATTGATCTTGATAAATCGACGCACGAGATCATCAAGCGGGACTCCGTTGCTTCGATAGAAACTGAAGGCGTGTTGGGCAATCAGTTTCTGGCTATTTCATTTGGATCTGCTGGGCAAGCCGACGTAAGAAATGGCGATGTCATCGAGAGCGAAACTCCGCTTCTGATGGCGGATATGCTCAAGAAAGCGAACGGAATGCTGGATAGCAGCCAGCAAGCCACGGCACATCTGAATTCGGTTAGCGCCAAGATCGACTCAGGCCAGGGTACTGTGGGAGCACTGGTGAACGACAAGCAACTCTATAGCGACCTGGAACAGACTACGAGTACCTTGCATGAAACCATGCTCCAAGCGCAGACTGGGGTGACGGACTTCAAAGAGAACATGGAGGCTCTGAAGCATAACTTCTTGTTGCGCGGGTATTTCAATAAGCGTGGATACGAAGACTCCTCCGCTCTGGCAGCGAATAAGATTAGCGGGCTTCCGCGGGATACACCTCTGAAGACGTTTACCTATACTGCGAAACAACTCTTCGACGCTCGCGATTCTGCCAAGCTAATCAATCAGAAGTCTCTCAATGCTGGTGGCGAGTTCCTGGCAGAGAATCAGTTCGGATTTGCTGTCGTAGTGGTTTCAACTGGCATGGAAGGCGATACGCAGAAGGACCAGGTTCTCACCGATGCCAGAGCCATGGTTGTGCGCGAGTATTTGGTTGAACATTATGGATTTGACGACAGTTTGCTTAAAACTTTCGGAATGGGCAAGCAGCCAGGTTCGAATCTCGGCACAGATTGGGGCGCGATTCAGATACTCATCTTTCCCGTAGGGTCCGAGATTCCCTTGAACGGACAAATGCCGGTCGTTAGCTCGCCAGTAAAAGATACTAACAGTCCGATCCAGATCACTTCTGCAGTTTCTCAGAAACAGTAGCAACTTCAATGATGGGCATAATTTACGAATGCTCGTTTCACGATATGCCTCCAGCATAATGCCACTCAGATAGTTTGGAATTGGAGATGATATGACCGGAAACAAACATAACCCAGAAGGAAATTGCAGTAATAACGGCGAGCCGGATCCGGGCCCATACTGGCGGCGTATGCATGGCGACTGGCGCTTTTGGGCCGGCGCAGTCTTTATGATTATGGCCATCGCCGTCTACATTCTGAGTGGAGACCTTGCATGGGTTCCACGCGGCATACCACATCATCCGCTTCCGTAAATGATTCAACCGCATATGGTTTGTGTGTCTTTCTAACCGTACAACAATTTCTACCTTCAAATGAGCCTTCTATTCAAATAGCGCGGCTTGTTCGTTTAATAACGCGACCCTCGCATAAAACGACACTATTCAACTACGAGATAGCTTACTGAGCCTCAGGCTCGAAATGTCGCTGATAGAATTCCAGGATAAATGAGTGGGATAACGTGACTTGTTTTAATAATGCCAGCTCGCCAACTGGCGGGAACATATGCCATTTTGCAGCACGCCATGGTATGAATATACCGATCACCGAATACTACCCCATATTGTCTTCTGTGCATTATAGCTCAGCTAATTGTCTATCCCTTTGGAACAATAAACATGAAGAAAATGACAATTATTCTTTGCCAACTGGCTCCTGAACTTAAACAAACAGTGGCTTTGTGATTTTCTAAGCTCTCCGGGTTGCCAGAACACAATATTTTTCATTTTCTTAGGGCCGGCGCGATTTCTGTTCGTTGTACATCAACTACTGAGATGAGCCGGGCAAACGCAAGCATTTCAACGCGACTTAGTCTGCCTGACCATACCGACCTTGCGCAGATTTGGTTTATGTACATGAATGGAGATTACGATGCCTCTTGTTACTGTTGTTATTACGCTTTGTGTAGTCGGCCTTTTGCTTTGGCTCGTCAACCGCTACATACCTATGCAGGGTCAAATTAAGGCCATTCTGAATGGTGTCGTCGTCATTGCCGTGGTTTTGTGGCTCATGAAGATTGTCGGCCTATTTGAGAACCTTTCTCAGTTCCATATCGGGCATGACATGCCACTCGTCACTGTTCTTGTCACGCTATGCGTAGTCGGCCTGTTGCTATGGCTCGTCAATCGCTATATCCCCATGCAGGGCCAAATCAAGGGAATTCTGAATGGCGTCGTGGTAATAGTCGTCGTTTTGTGGCTTCTCAAGATATTTGGCCTATTTGACTACATTTACCAGTTCCGTGTCGGGCATTGAAAGATCAACAGTTCAGACCAAGCGGAGATTGCGTTTGCAAATCAACGAACTTCCACCGCAGTATGGCAGAGTAACGCCTGTAGAGGAATCATGAAGCGCATGCTTTTGTTCGTAGTAGGAAGTGCCTTAAGCCTGAGCGCAGCTGCTCAATCCAAGCCGCAAGCAACGATGGTCCTCGAATCCGCAGGCCCAGTGCCAACATACCGCGTGATTGTCATTAATCGCTCGGTCGAAGCGGTCAATTATCAACATCGCAGCGGAGCCACGAGCGTGGATTTTGCAGGAACGACTTTGCTGCCTTCAGCGAACGGAACGGCCAAAGTACGAAGCAAGCGCGGCACCATGGAAGTAGAAGCGGAATTTGGAAACTTGCAAAGCCCTACAACCTTTGGCGGCGAGTATCTTACATACGTTCTGTGGGCTATTTCGCCTGAAGGCAGGCCAGTGAATCTTGGAGAAGTACTAGTAGGGGGCAATGACCGAAGCAAGCTAACCGCAACCACTGATCTTCAGGCATTCGCTCTGATCGTTACCGCAGAACCTTACTATGCTGTCCGGCAGCCCAGCAATGTTGTAGTCCTTGAGAATGTAGTTCGCGCTGATACTAAAGGTACATCCGAGGCCGTGAATGCCAAGTATGAGCTGATGGAGCGTGGTGGCTATATTCCCTCAGGCTATAAGTTTGACCCAGTCGTATTAAACGCCAGCCTTCCACTGGAATTCTACGAGGCGCGAAATGCTTTGCGCATTGCGCAATCCGAGGGAGCTGATACGTATGCAAGCGCAAGCTATCAGCATGCTGTTCAGTTGATGGACAAGGCCGATGCGTACGCCATCGACAAGCACGTCGAAAGAAAGCAGTTGATTGCCATCGCTCGAGAGGCGGTTCAGACGGCCGAAGATGCGCGCGAAATCGCAGTCAAAAAGATCGACGAGGATAATCTCGCAAATGAGCGCCAGGCTGCAAGCGATGCTCAGGCTATTTCGCAAGCACAAGCCGACGCCGCTACCCGCCTGAAAGATCAAGCACAATCCGATACGGCAATTGCACAAGCTAATGCAGATAAGGCCCAGTCTGATCTGGTCGCTAATCAGATCGCATCGACAGCGGCAATCACATCGGCCCAGTCGGATGCTGCTAGAGCGCAGGCTGATTTGGCAGCCAATCAAACCGCATCAGCTAATGCTATTTCATCCGCCCAGGCCGATGCTGACCAGTCTCGACTCGCGGCACAGAAGGCTCAAGCGAATGAGCAACTGGCCATTAATGACAAGGCTGCAATGCGTGCGCAATTGTCCGAGCAGTTGAACAGTATTCTGGCAACTCGCGAAAGCGCGCGTGGACTGATTGTCAGCATGTCCGATGTATTGTTTGACACTGGGCATTACTCGCTAAAACCCGGTGCGCGGGAGAAATTGGCTAAGGTCGCAGGGATTCTTATCACATACCCTGGACTTACCATTGAAGTCGGCGGATACACCGACAATGTCGGCGGCGATGCAATGAACATGAAGCTGTCAGAGAATCGCGCCGACTCTGTGCGCGGTTACCTTGTGGAACAGGGCGTAGCATCAGGTTCCGTAAGCGCAAAAGGCTATGGCAACACGTTGCCGGTAGCCACCAATGACAACTCAGCCGGCAGGCAGGAAAACAGGAGAGTAGAACTGGTCGTATCCGGTGATGTAATCGGCACGAGAGTAAGTCCTCTCTGACTATATCCACTGTACAACTGCCGCAGTCCCAAATGAGGCTGCAGCAGTTGTTCAATAGCCCTGGGGATCTACCGAATCACTAGGAGTACACATGCTTGGAATGATTTTGATTGTAATTCTGGTTTAGCAGCAGCTACGGTGACGCATAGCACAAGTTGGGGTTATTACCCGAGCGGAAGAATTAAACTGGTCCTCATAATATTTGTTAGCCTCTTGGTTTTTGACCGGATTTGAAGTTGAAAAGAGGACGTATGTCGCTTTCTGAGATGATAAATTCTGACATGCTTGGCGTAAATCTCGATTCCAAGGCATGTTTGCATATCGCCACGAAAGCGCGCAAACTTCCTCTGCCAACCAGAATAGCGTTTATCGGAAACTATCTGCCGCGCGAATGCGGTATTGCCACTTTTACAACAGACCTGTGCACCGCCCTCACGGCCGAATATGGAGAGGGACGTTTGTTTGCCATCCCCGTCAACGACCCTGATTCATGCTATCAATATCCAGAACAAGTTCGTCTGGAATTAGAACAAGATAACATTTCCTCTTATGAGCGTGCCGCTGATTTTCTCAACTTTAACGGCAATGATCTCGTTTGCTTACAACATGAATATGGCATTTACGGCGGTAGCGCGGGCATCCACATACTGACATTACTACGCAAATTAAAGATGCCGCTGGTGACTACGTTGCATACAGTGCTGAGGGAGCCGACTGTAAGCCAGCGCACTGTGCTTGAAGAGATTGCACAGCTATCCGATCGTATGGTCGTGATGAGCAGACTAGCGTTTGACCTGCTACGGGAAGTTTATGCGGTCCCAGGTGAGAAAATCGACGTGATTCCACATGGAGTGCCGGATCTCCCTTTCATGGACCCTAACTACTACAAAGACAAGTTTGGCACGGAAGGCAAGTCCGTTCTACTCACATTCGGATTGCTGTCCCCTAATAAAGGAATTGAAAACGTAATACAAGCATTACCTGCGATCCTGGCTAGACAGCCAAACGTGGTCTACATTGTGTCCGGAGTAACCCACCCGCATATCCGCCGGAACGAGGGCGAGCGTTACCGGGAAGAGCTGCAAGCGCTGGCAGAGCAGCTTGGCGTTTCTGGTCACGTGATCTTTAATAACCGTTTTGTGAGCACGGAGGAACTTCTAGAACATGTGGGCGCTGCCGATATTTACATCACGCCCTATCTTCAAGAGGCGCAGGTCGTCTCCGGCACGCTCGCGATTGCACTCGGAGCTGGTAAGGCAATTGTCTCAACGCCTTACTGGCACGCCAAGGAGTTACTTGCAGACAAACGCGGCGTAATTGTTCCCTTCCAAAGTCCCGAGGCAATCGCAAAAGCCGTTTTGCGGTTGCTGGAAAACAATGCGGAACGACATGCTATGCGCAAGCGCGCCTATCTTCACTCGCGCGGAACGACGTGGGCAAAGACAGCGCGGGCCTATATGGCTAGCTTTCAGCGGGCACGCTTTGAACGCTCGTTACACCCAAGAGCCGCGCAGCAGAACGATTCTGCGAGGAATTATGTATACCTTCTGCCTGCGCTAAAGCCAGATCATCTGTTGACGATGACTGACGATACAGGTATTTTGCAACATGCTATTTTTTCGGTGCCGAATACGCGGGAAGGTTATACAACCGACGACAACGCACGGGCTCTGATTGTGTCAGTATTGCTGGACGAAAACCCTGGGTATGCGGATCGGCTGAAGTATCCGAACCTATCACAGCGCTACCTTTCCTTTTTATGGCTTGCCTTTCACGCCGATTCCGGGAGGTTTAGAAACTTCTTGGGTTACAACCGCAAGTGGCTTGAAGATGTTGGGTCGGATGACAGCCATGGGCGCGCGTTGTGGTCGCTGGGGAAGGTGCTCGGGCTTTCACAAAATGAGGGATTGAGAGGCGCTGCGGGGAGACTTTTTGAAGCGGCCGTCCCTGCGACACTCACCTTTACCAGTCCACGTGCTTGGGCGTACTGCATTCTGGGTATGCAAGCCTACCTTGACTGGTTCCCTGGAGACAGAACCATTCAAAGCGCTCGCAATATCCTTGCAAATCGGCTCCTTGACATTTATGAGAGGAGTCATTCAGACACCTGGAGGTGGTTTGAAAAGAGTCTTTCCTACTCGAATGCAAGACTTTCGCAGGCACTGATTCTTGCTGGATGGAGGAGTGACAACCAGCGGATGATTGAAGCTGGAATGGATTCTTTGAAGTGGCTCGTTGCCGAGCAGCACCGCGACGATAAGGAGATATTTGTGCCAATCGGGTCCAGTGGATTTTTCATTGAAGGGAATGAAAAGGCGCGCTTCGATCAGCAGCCAGTGGAAGCATGCGCAACCGTTTCTGCTTGTCTTGAGGTGTACAGGTTGACAGAGGAATACCAGTGGCTTGAGGAAGCACGCAGAGTCTTTGCCTGGTTTCTCGGCAAAAATGATTTGCAGGTTCCGTTATATGATGCATTGACAGGTGGATGTCGAGATGGCCTTCATCCGGACCGCGTAAACGAAAATCAAGGAGCTGAATCCACGCTCTCGTTTCTCATGACCCTACTCGAAATGCAGACGGCCAAGGTGATAAGCGCAGAAGAACTGCATCATGGAATGAGTGTCTCCTATTGAATCCAACTATCTTTCCAGAAGAATCGCCGAAGCCTATCGCTCAGGAGCAGCCAAAGCCAAGACCATGTGACGATTATTCCCTGTTTACGCGCTATTCAAGCAATCCGATTCTCAGCCGGGGAAACTGGCCCTATCCGATTAACAGTGTATTTAACGCGGGGGCTGTGCGGCTGGCCGACGGCGACACTTTGCTGCTTTGCCGCGTTGAAGATCGGAGCGGATTATCACATCTTTGCGCAGCGCGATCCGCCAATGGTATCGATAATTGGCGGATCGATCCTCGACCGACTTTGGCGGCGAATCCACTGAACTATCCGGAAGAAATCTGGGGCATTGAAGATCCGCGCATTACCTATGTACCGGAACTTGAGCAATACGCTGTAGCATACACATCCTTTGCGCGGGGAGGTCCGGGAGTTTCGCTGGCGCTCACTAAGGACTTCCGGAGCTTTGAGCGGTACGGCGTAATTATGTCTCCAGAGGATAAAGACGCAGCGCTGCTGCCCCGAAGGATTGGCGGTCGCTGGGCCTTGATCCACAGGCCCATGACAGCTCTTGGCGCTCATATGTGGATATCCTATTCACCGGATCTGCGTCATTGGGGAAGCCACAAGATCATTCTCGAGGCACGACGTGGCGGATGGTGGGACGCAAACAAGATCGGCCTTTGTTCGCCTCCGATAGAAACTACCAAAGGTTGGTTGATGATTTACCACGGTGTCCGGCAAACGGCGTCGGGAAGTATTTATCGCCTTGGTCTCGCGCTTTTTGATTTGAAGCTGCCCGATGTGTGCTTGCAGCGAGGTGATTCCTGGGTGTTTACTCCAGAGGCCAGTTACGAGCGTGGCGGAGACGTAAAAGACGTTGTCTTTCCATGCGGGCAGACCATCGACTCAGATGGCGACACCGTCAATCTGTATTATGGCGCAGCTGATTCCAGTATAGCTTTGGCGACAGGAAGCATCCGTTGTATGCTTTCCTGGCTGGACTCGAATTCACATCGCGCAAGCGAAGGCGTACTTTAGCGTGCATTATTGCATGACAGAAATGGATGCACAGAATGATTAACATAAGACAATATTTGCCCGACTGGCTACCGCATCTGCTTTGGATGCGAAGAATATGTCCGCGCTGCAATTCGGTGAAATTCAAACAAGCCGAGTTGCGCCCGTTTGATTGTATGCTGGCTATGTTTGCATTGCGTCCCGTTCGCTGCCTGTTTTGTTGGCGGCGTTACTACTGGCTCACCTTGCGCGGAGTGGATGTCGGATAATATATCGTCTGTGCAATTGTTGCGAAACCGTAGCATGCAAATGCGAATGGAGAGGCGGATCTGCATGAGCATGTTTGTACGTCAACCGGTGCAATCGCCAGCGCCGCTTTTGCATCAGCCGTTGGCACCGCACTGGCTTACTCACCTCGGAGCTCTGGGGCTCTTCTCTGTCGCGGTAATCGATTCCTCAGTCATTCCTCTGCCATTGCCAGGAAGCACGGACCTGCTTCTGCTGTGGCTTGTGGCACATAGCGGCGATCCATGGCTGTTGGCCCCTTGTGCAATTGCAGGAAGTATCCTCGGCGGATATACGACCTGGCACATTGGCCGCAGAGGCGGCGAAAAAGCTCTACGCTGTTATGTGCCGGCACGCCTACTCGGACCCATTGTCGTTTGGGTTGATCGTCACCGTATCCTCGCGGTCTTTCTTCCCGCCTTGCTTCCCCCGCCGATTCCACTCTTGCCATTTGCACTTGCCTCCGGCGCGCTGGGCGTTTCGCGCAGCCGATTTCTTGCCGTCTTTGGCGCGGCTCGCACTCTACGTTACACCTTTATCGCATGGCTCGGCGTGGCCTATGGACGCAGCATCGTCCGTCTTTGGTCTAGAACACTCCAGACTTGGTCGACTCCGCTGCTTTGTGTCTTTGTGGGTCTGATGGTATCTGGTCTCTGCTTTGGGATATGGAAGATTCAAGGCCTACGCAAAACCGAAGCGGCAGAAATACTGGCATTGCAAGACAAAGCAGAACAAACAGACTAAATTCCCATGACGCTTTCCTTGTGCTTTATTTTTTGATCATTTGCAGGATCAGCGAGTTGTACATGACTAGTGCCTGTTAACGCTACCTCATGCAGAGCGCGCTCGCGGCCAGGTGGAGGACGCATGGCCGCGAACGGCTTCAAAGGACAGTCCTTGTCTTTACAAACTTCTGTCCTGCTACTTCCGGCCCCCGCCTCCCGATGGGCGAGCCTGGGGTTGGCGAGCTTGCAGCGACTGCTGCTGAGATGTGTGCTTTTGCACCAGATTCTGAGTTTGTTGCTGATGCTTTTGCTCTAGTTGCTGTGTGTTGGCGTTCACCGCCCGCTGATGTTCCATATCCTGCTTCTGCTGAAGCTGCTGCCGTTCCTGGGTTTGTTTTGTGATGAGTTTGTTTTGCTGCTGCTGGTATTTCTGATCTGCCTTGGCGTTTCCTGAGTTGAACGGTTCAGGACGCGCAACAGGCGGAAGATCTTTGGGATGGACTACGGCGCGGGGCTCCGTCGAACGTGGGGTAGCTGCCGTCTGGTGATCGTTGAAGCCTATTGGGACGGTTGTTGCCCCGGTGGATGGCTTGCCGTGGTTGACCGATGCCCGTTGCTCCGGATTGCTGCGCGCAGCCTGTACATGGTTGGTTTGAGCAGCTACAGGCGCAAGATGCCTCTGCCTTGCCACCGCTTCCTGCTGAGAGGTTGCACGCACCGCGATGCCGCCGGATCCACCATTGAAGCTGACGCGATTTTCATTGTGAATCTTGATCGTGGTGTTGTAGACATTGTGGATTCGCGTAACATCCACGTTGTTCACTGAACGGTTATAGAAGAAGTGTCCACCATCCCAACGGCCTCCTTCATACCCATCACCGAAGTAGCCGAAGCCATAGTTGATCCCGCCATAAAAGCCGACTTCAGGCCCCCAGTAGCCATCGTTGAAGAAATAGCCGCCATCGCCCCAACCCCAATAACCCGGTGTCCACAGATAACCCTCTTCCGGCGCCAATACCCAGGTTCCTGGCACCCAATAGTAGTCAGAGATGCTGTCATCATAGGCCCAATAGCCCGGTGTCCAGAGATAGCCGTCTCCGGGGCATATGGGCTGCTCGTAGACCGGCAGCATGGGTGGGCCGATCGCGATTCTTACGCTGATTTGCCCGAACAAGGCGGCCGGTATGGCCAATGCAAGAAACACAAACAAGGTCCGAATGGTGCGCATATAAGTCCTTTTGCCGATCGTCCTTCGATTGCCCGATTTTGCTGCGCACATCGGAGCTGCGAGGATTGAAAGGCTGCGCTTTACGCGCCAGAACTAAGATATTTCTGATGTCTTGTCGAAACTGTACACAACTGCTCACATTTCGCGAATTCAGCCAGGTTGGCGGCCTACACAATAAACATCGCAACACCCGCCGCAAACATGGCAATTGTGGTGGCTGCAACGACAATCCGTCCAATACGGGAACTCGGCTGGCCCTGCATTATCTTTTTATCAGAAGCAATCATTAGAATTGCGACGAGAAGGAACGGGGCAAGTAATCCGTTGATAACCGCCGTCCAGTAGAGAGCCTTCACGGGGTTGATACCAATGAAGTCCAACCCGACACCCAAACTAGTTGATATAAGAATCAGCGCGTAAAACCAGCGCGCCTGCCTCAGTTTCTTGTTCAGTCCCTGTCGCCATCCGAGAGTTTCAGCAAAGGCGTACGCGGCCGAGCCAGCCAGGGTGGGAATGGCGAGGAACCCGACGCCAACAATACCCAGAGTGAAAAGAGTTGCGGCAAAGTTGCCGGCAAAAGGACGCAGGGCCTCGGCTGCCTGGCGCGAGGTATCGATCTTTATAATGCCATGCCGATTAAGCGTTACGGCGGTAGTCAAAATAATAAAGAACATGACTATGTTTGAGAAGAATGCGCCAACGCCCACATCAATGTTTCTTAGCTGAAGCTCTTTAGGGGTGGCTCCCCTGCGCTGTGCAAGTGTGTTCTGTCCTGACGACTTTTCTTCTTCAACTTCTTCACTGGCTTGCCAGAAAAATAGATACGGGCTGATAGTGGTGCCTAGGATTGCGACCAGCATTGCCCATTCATCTCGGCTGTGCGGCATCGATGGAACCAGCGTATTGCGCAACACCTGGCCCCAGTTGGCCCCCACAACAAACGCGGTGATAGGGTATGCGAAGAGCACAAGAACCAGCCACTTGAGAACCTTCGCAATCTGAGAATAATGGAGCCGAACCGTTGCCCACGAAATGAGAAGCGCAAACAGAACTACGAACCAGTGGGAGTTGATCCGCGTCAGCATGGAAGCCGCATCCGCCATGCCGGCCAGATCCGCACCAATGTTAATCGTATTTGCAATCAGAAGGGTTATGACAAATATAAATAGAAGCCATCGTGGAAATCGCTGCTTGAAGTTACCGGCCAATCCCTGCCCCGTCACCTTGCCTATTCGAGCACACATCATTTGAACCGCGGCCATCATGGGCCACGTTATGAGGGCGGTCCATAAAAGCTTGGTTCCGAGCTGCGCGCCGACGACGGAGTATGTGGCAATGCCTGATGGATCATCGTCAGCGGCCCCAGTGATGACGCCGGGGCCAATCGATCTTAAGAGCGATCGAATCCATCGGGATGGAGGCGGCGAGACCAGCGACTTTTTTCCAGGCATGTTTGAGTCGTAGTGCGGCAATATACCTACTTACACTTTTTGCATCCAGCATCCGCCGTTGAATTCTTCATTTTCAAGGTCACGTGAGTATCGATGTGCACCTCGCTTCCCTCAACAGCATCACGAACCGCATCCTTCGTCTTGCCCCAAGCGCTTTCAACCTTGCCCTTTGCCTGCTGAACCATGCCTTCAACCTGAAGCTTCGCATTCCCTGTCAATCGGCCCGCTGCGCGCTTGGCGCCTCCCGCTACTTCGTCGATAGTTCCCTTCACTTGATCTCGATTCACTGTTCCACCTCCATGGATTGAACGCTCATTAATGTGATTCAGGCGCAGGCTACAATTTATGCGCCCTTATTTTTTGAGAGTAGTGATACGATCTGTTATTTGCTGAGCTATCGAGACCACAGCTGGAAAGGAAGCTGTGGGCTTTGGACTCTTTTTGGCTTGCCCGATAGAACGCCGAGCCGCGCGGATGTCAAAACAGTTATATACGTGCATTATTGCGAATTATTGCGTGACCTGACGCAGCGGCGTGTCGGCTCCCGCTGTACACGCAGGCCTCTATGAAAGAGGTACAAAACAAACGCTATTTGCACAATGGTCATTGCGGCCCTGTCTGCGCTGTCCTGGATATGACCAGCATTTTTTTGAGCTGGGGAATAACGCTTTCAAAATGCGGATACAGAACCTCCGCCTGGGCTGGAAGGCGCCTCTGCCGGTGTCTCGTAGATAGTACTTCAGCTTTATCGGAGACAGGCATGACTGCGCCCTGCTGAATGAGGAATGGAATAATTCTGACCCTGGCCAGGAAAAACCATGGATACTGCGTCAACTCAATATGCGCCACTTCCACGGCGTTAAAGAGTGCACTAATGCGGCGAAGAGACAGCTTGAGCGCGCTGGCGATGGCTTCCTGCGATGTTTCTCCCACGCCGCTTCGCAGTGATTCTTCGTCAATTCTGATGAAATTCCATCCGCGCAGAGCAATTTGTTTTTCCAGGCGGCACGCATTATATGTTCGCACAAACTCCCATCCCTCGCGGAATTCATCGGTCGACAGTTTCAGGCCGTCGGGCAGTTCCGTCCTGGCGCGTAAAAGCATATTACGTTCTACTATGGTACGCATCGCTCACGCTCTCATTATTGAACTCAATAGATGGGGTTGGGCACGTTTTGCGGAAAGTGCATTACCGTTGCCGCTCGTCTTTGATACGCCTGCAGAGGCATCTGGTCTGCTTGCTGCACGATTGCGTAGTGAATTGAGCAACGGCAATAAATGCACTCTGTCTTGCGCTTCAGGTAGCCTGTGCCAAGAGCCTGGGAAAAAGTACGCAGGCACTCAGGGCAAGTGATCGTAACGCTTGCTTCTGGCGATAAGTCGTGGCTGTTGTGATGAATCCAGAGAAGCTCGTACGGGCTGGTCGGCGGGTGTGCTGTCCGTTCCGCAAGAGGCAATGTGTCTATGATCCGCAACAGCGCGGTGATACTGCTGCCTTTTTGGTAAAACCCATCGGCGGCAACTCCGGAAGGAGCCTCATTGCCGGAAAAAGATCCACTCATGGCAATCGTCCGGATTTCAGGAAATCGGCGTCGGATTACGGAGAGTAACTCGAACCCGGACATATTGGGCATATTCAGATCAGAAAGAAGCAGGTTGGGTACCTCATTTCGTATCTCTCGCAACGCGCATAAACCGTCCTCGGCGGTGCTCACACGGTACCCTACTTCTGTAAGTACGTTCGCCAGCGCGAGCCGGACGGAAGGATCATCGTCGACAATCAGAAGCGAAGCTTGCGTAGCTGGCATATTTCCCCCACAAATACCACACACATGTGTGTGGAAAGTATCCCATTCAATCAACTTCAATGCTGGTCAATTCAATACAGGGTTTGCACAAGAGCCGCCGGCTGGCTTTGCACGGCCTCCGGGCAAGGCCGGAATAGGCCGCTTTTCTGCGTCGCCGTCTGGTAATTGATCGTGCAAAACCACGTTCAGTAACGATTTGTGTACATGTATGCGATCTTTGTAGTCGATAAAGCCGAGTTCGCGAAAGCGATTCATAAAGAAGCTGACTCTGGATCGCGTGGTCCCAATCATCTCCGCCAAAGTCTCCTGCGATATCTTCGGAATCACCATCTCCGGTTCTCCGGGCTGGCCGTACTCCGCCATCAGCAGGAGAATCCGCGCCAGCCTCTTTTCGCTGGAGTTGAAAAGCTGATCCACCAGGTCAGCCTGAATGCGCATGCTTCTTGCCAAAAGAAACTTCATGAACCTGTCTGAGAATTCAGGCTCCTCGTGTATCGCGCGGATCATCTCCGCGCGCCCTATTTTGAGCGCAGTGCAGGCTGTAATGGCCGTGGCTGTGGATAGGCGCAGTCCAGGTATTGCCGCAAGCGCTCCCTCTCCAACAAATTCGCCTTCAGGAACAAGCGCAATGGTTGCTTCCTTGCCGATTTCTGAAACGACAGTGACTCTTGCTCGGCCTTGTTGAAGATAAAAGACAGCGTCCGACGGATCCCCTTGAGTAAAGAAAGTCTCCTTGGGCGCCAGTTTGACGATCCTGCGTTCTAGCCCTGCATTGGCCAGAAAGGCAACGGTATCGAAGGTGTGTTTTGCTGCTCCAACCATTCCGGATCTCCTCATATACTTAGTGCTGACGCGGAAAGGGAAGAAGGATGCAGAACTGCCAAGCGCTACGGTTTACTTGGCAGTTGCGCCGATGAATACGGATTCATCGAGAATCATCTGAGCCGCTTATTGCCGGGTGCTGAAGGAACGGGGAAGCCGCAGCACATGATATGGCTTTACATACACCGACACGTAGATAAATCATGCGTGTAAGGGGGTAGGACAGTCTGTCTCTTTTTGCACACTACGCATAATTTACTTTATGAGGAAACTTTTGGTATCGCGTGACTCTTGCTCCATGAGCGTTCTAGCTCAGACGGGCCTTCGCGATGCCCTTAGTGTGGGAAGTACCTTGTGCGCCTTGAATGCGCGTAAAGCAGGTCACGCTGCACATGGGTAGAAAAGGTGAAAAGCATGAAGAAATTTGTGACATTAGTGGCAGTACTCAGCCTGACGAGCATCGGCTGGGCAGGAAGCGATCGCGAAGCAACAATTGACCGGTTGGATCATGCAGGCGCCGTGCTGCACGAGATCATGTCAGCGCCGGACAGGGGCATTCCCGAAGAAGTTCTGGAGCACGCGCTGTGTGTGGCCGTTGTGCCGCATATGATTAAGGGCGGCTTTATCTTTGGTGCGGAAAATGGCAGAGGCGTGGCCACGTGCCGTAACGCAAACGGATGGAGCGCACCGGCGTTTTTCGCCATCACTGGCGGAAGCTGGGGATTGCAGATCGGTGTAGAAGGTGTCGATCTGGTCATGATTATCCAAAACGAGCGCGGTATGCAGCATCTGATCAACAGCAATTTTCAGCTGGGCGGGGATGCATCCGCAGCAGCGGGACCAGTGGGACGTCACGCTTCCGCCGATACTGACTGGAAGCTGAATACCGAGGTTCTTACCTACTCGCGAGCCAGGGGCGCCTTTGCCGGACTTACTTTGACCGGTGCTTCCATTCGCCGCGATGACGATTCCACAGAGGCCATCTATGGCCATGACGTCTCCACACGCCGCATTCTGAAAGGCGAAGTAGCCGTGCCGGCCTCGGCTGGTTCGTTCCTCAATGCAGTCAGAGGCGCTAAGGCTCAGGCCGTCGCTGCCAATTAGTTAACAACGGTGATTTCTTGCGGGCGCATGAGGCCGCTTGCACTTTTCATGCGCTCGCAACACCTGGAAGGGGTAACTATGCTTTGGACAATCTTTGTAATTATTCTCGTACTCTGGCTCTTGGGTTTTAGCTTCCACATTGCCGGTGGCCTGATTCACCTTCTTCTGGTTTTAGCGGTGATCGTCCTCATCTTCAACCTGATCTCCGGTCGGCGAAGTAATCTCTGAAGCTTCTCGGACGACGCCATATTCACAGGTGTCGTCTGATCAGCCATTTGGTCAAAGGAGAGCTGCGCACCTACATAGCCTTCTCATTGAAAATGAATCTCTGGTTATCCCAGTAAGTAGGCCCTGTTGTAATGCACACGGTCCGGTTCGTGACTATTTCTTCCGCAGCACACCGGCCGCAATCTGCCGACCTGGAGCCTCGCCTCTGCATCAATCAAATGGCCGTGTCCACGATATTTACTCGTGGACACGGCCATTTGACGCACATTGTCTAGCACGTCTATCCGCGTGTCATGGTCCCATCCCAGGTGCTGACCTTTGCGGGAATCGCCGTGCCGGTAAACCACGTTGTGGTTACATTTTTGGTTTCTGTGTAGAACAGGAAGCCGTCGCGGCCCATGCAGTGCAGGTCGCCGAAAAACGACAGCTTGTGCCCGGTGAAGCCGAAGACGGCTAGTGGAACCGGAATGCCGACATTGATGCCCACCATGCCGCCGTCCGTGCGCCGGGCAAACTCGCGCGCGTAGTAGCCGCTCTCGGTGTAGATCACCGAGCCGTTGGCGAACCGGCTGTTGTTCATCAGCTGAAGGCCTTCCTCAAAATTGTTGACGCGCTTGATGCACAGTACCGGCCCAAAGATCTCCTCGCGGCCGCAGGTCATCTGCTCGGTTACATGATCAAAGATGGTGGGGCCAACAAAGGTTCCCTTCTCGCAGCCGGCCGGAAGCTTCGGTGTGCGGCCGTCGAGGACCAGCTTTGCGCCTTCTTTGATCGCCGTCTCTATCCAGCCAAGGACAAACTCCTTGTGTCCTTGATTGACAACCGGGCCCAGACCGGTGCTCTTGTCGTACGCAAGGCCGAGGTTGACTTCCTTTGCCAGGCGCGTAATGGCTTCGACAAGTTGGTCGGCCACCGCGTTTTCGACGACCACCACGGGAAGAGCCATGCAGCGTTCGCCGGCGCAACCGCAGAAGGAGTTGATGATTCCCTGCGCGGCGCGCTCGATGACCGCATCCTTGAGCACCAGGGCGTGATTTTTGGCCTCAGTGAGCGCCTGGACGCGCTTGCCGTTGGAGGCGGCAGTGGCGTAGATGTGCTGGCCAACGCTGGTGGAACCGACGAAGGTAACTCCCTTGATGGCGGGATGGCGAAGCAAAATCTCGGCTTCATTGCGACTGGTGGTCACCAGGTTCAGGACTCCATCCGGTAAGCCAGCCTGCTTCCACAGTTCGCTGATGCGCATGGCCGATTGAGGCACAAAACTGGCCACCTTCAGCACCATGCAGTTTCCCGTAACGATGCAGATGGGCGCCATCCACCCGTGCGGAAGCATGGCCGGGAAGTTCCACGGCGCAATGCCAGCAAAGACGCCCAGCGGCTCGCGAAACTGGACGGTATCGTAGCCGGTGGAGACGTTCATCAGCGACTCGCCCTTCATCATCTGCGGAGCGCAGCAGGCAAACTCAACTACCTCGATTGTCTTGAGGACATCGCCCGCGGCTTCGTCCCACTTCTTGCCGTGCTCTTGAGCGCAGAGATAGATGAGTTCGTCCAGGTTTTCTTCCAGCAACTGCTTCATCTTAAAGAGCACCTGGGTGCGCTTGGCTATGGGCGTGTCACGCCATGCGGGAAAGGCCTTGGCGGCAGCCTGGATGGCTTCTTCCACTTCCTCGGCCGTACACTGCGGCGCGTGGGCAATGACAGCGCCCGTCGAGGGGTTATAGCAAGGCATGTACTTGCTGGTCTTTGATTCCTGCCAAACGCCGCCCGCAAGGTATTTCAGCTTTTTAGCGCGCTCGCCGCTGATGGCATCGGGCTTGGCATCGCTGGGAACAGAATAGTAACGGTCAGCCGTTACGGCACTTGAGGCTGCAGTTGAAGTTGTCATGAAGATCCCTTTCGGAGAATTTTTGTTGCTTGTGCCTATTGTTTTGTTGCGGGCCGGCACGCCGGCTACAGTGCAAATGTTGCCGTTTCGATCAAGATATATGCGTCTCGGAACTCTGGCATATTTATCGTCTCTCCGATCCAAATAGCCTGTCCAGCCTGGTCGAAGACATCGGCAACCTTCATGCTAGCACAGCTGGCATCGCTCAACCGGTCACTCCGCGCACATACACAAACATGCAGAAAGGTCATGAATTTTCCCGGATAGCGCATCAAAGCAGCCATCTTATGTGATGCCGATGTGAGGTCTACATTGAGACATTTTCCCGATGCGATTTAAACTTTGCTGAAAGTTGCGTGATATTTTCTTGTTAGATTTTTTGGGGCTGATGCAATCTGCAATTAGAATTCAAGAAGGGGAATCAGGAAGGCACGAGCGTATGGGTGGATACCGTGGACTAGTCTCTCCGCCGAGCCCCTGCCTCTGCCGATTCGCTATCAACCCGGCGCAGAAGGCTTTGTCTGCAAGAGTGCAGTTCTGGCACAATGAACAGCAATCGTGCCATCTGGAGCAAGGAAGATGGTAGGAGCGGCGATACTGGTACTCGTGGTACGTGCAAGAATGTAGCTGGCCCTTTGCCCGGATGGCGAAACTGGCAGACGCAGCGGACTTAAAATCCGCAGGCCGCAAGGCCGTGGGGGTTCAAATCCCCCTCTGGGCACCAACTTTGCATTAACTAACAGGCTTTCGGCGCAGCAGGCGTGCAAATAGGCCGCGAGCTTTCTGTTTTGGGTTGCTCATCCCAGGTATGCTCTCCTGTTTGCCCCGTGACCGGCGCAATTGCACCGTAGTGCAAGTGGAGCATCTCCAAGGGTAAAAGCCAAGGAGAGGAGCCAGCCTGACGTGCAGGAATCCTACCCTCTTGACCCTGCGCATTCTTTCGCTCTTGCATTTTGCACAAACCATACTGGTTCACTTCAAAAAGTGGACGTGGTAACAGAACTGTCCATCATATATCAAATCGACCACAACCTGCCTCAGGGAGAAAACATTTTCGCCGGATTGATCCACGCTCTACCCAATAGCCGCTGCGTACCGCAGCATATTCAGCAACTATACCGCCGTAGTCCCATATTTGCTATACTTATTGAGTTCACCACAGTGCGGAGGTGGCGAAATTGGCAGACGCACCAGCTTGAGGTGCTGGCGCCCAAAAGGCATAGGGGTTCAAGTCCCCTCTTCCGCACCAAATTTCTCTCGTCCGGGCCTGCCGGACTGACCTGGAAAGCAGCTTTCAAGATGAATTTTCTTCTCTATTTCGTGATTGTCCTGCACGTGATTGTCTCCCTGTTCCTGATTGGCGTGGTTCTGTTGCAACAGGGCCGTTCCGCCGACCTGGCTGGCGCCTTTGGTGGCCAGGGCTCACAGACCGCCTTCGGCCCCCGTGCAGCGGCTAACGTGCTCACCCGGCTTACCACATGGTCGGCGATCATCTTCATGTTGACCTCTATCACTCTGACCGTGCTCTACCAGCGTTCTACAACCGGCTCCAAGTCCGTGCTGGAGAACTCCTCCCAGTCTGCGCCCGCCAAGCCCGGCAAGTAGACCACCTTTACAAGCCCGATCCCCCTGGCGGCAGGCCTCACGGTCTGCCGCTTTTGCATACATTCAGGTCACTGCCACGTCTTATAGCGCCGACGCATCCTACAATAAAACTATGATTCTGGAGACCTTTCCCGTCGGCCCCTTGGCCTGCAACTGCACTCTGATGGGCGACCCGGAGGCCGGCGAGGCCATCGTCATCGACCCCGGCGACGAGGTGGACCGCATTTACCGCCGGCTCACCGAACTGGGCCTCAAACTCAAACAGATTCTCATCACCCACGCTCACATCGACCACGTGGGCGGCGCGCTCAAGCTCAAACGGCTCACCGGCGCTCCTATCTTGCTGAATGAAAATGACCTACCGCTACTGGCAATGATGGAAACCCAGGCCGGGTGGATTGGCATGGAGACCCCCGAGACCGCCCCGCCCGACGAGAACCTGACCGACGGCCTCCGGGTGGGCCTCGACCGCTACCCCGCCCAGGTCATCCACACTCCCGGCCACACGCAAGGTTCGGTTTGCCTCCACTTTGCCCCGCTTAAGTTGCTGGTGGCCGGCGACACGCTCTTCGAAGGCAGTATCGGCCGCACCGACCTGCAGGGTGGCAACTTCGACCAGATCATCAACTCCATCCAGAGCCGTCTGCTCCTGCTGCCTGACGAAACCAGGGTTCTGACCGGGCACGGCCCCGAGACCACCATCGGCCGGGAGCGCAAGAGCAACCCCTTCCTCAGCGGGCAGTAAGCCGCCCTGGATCTGGGGTTAACTCAAGCAACCCGTTTTTCACTCTGGCTTCAGAAAATCAACCAACCCAGCGACGCCACGGCTGAACTCCTCCACGGCCGCGAGCAGGCTCACCACCAGCCAGCCGGAGTCTGGCATCCCGAAGAAGTAGCCGGGGTGAACCCAGACGCCGCGCTCCAGCAGAGCCAGCACCGTCTGCTCGTCCGGCCTGAGCGCCGGAATCCGCAGGACGGCGTACCAGCCACCCTCTACCTCCAGACGGCTTACCTCCGGCAACCGGGCTAGTTGCCGGTCGAGTTCGGCCAGGTTGTCAGCCACACGGGCCCGTATCTGCTGCTGAATCGCCCCGCGGTCTTCGAGCCAGACAGGCAGAGCCTGCTGCACCGGCGCGTTCATAGAGAGAAAGGTGTCGGCGATGACCTCCAGGCGTTCCAGAGCCGTTGCGGCTTCAGGCCCGGCAGCCACAATCCAGGCCGCCTTCATCTGAGGCAGCCCGGCTATCTTGCTCAGGCCGCTGACCACGAAGACCGGGACGCCCTCGAGGTCGGCGGCAAAGCTCTTCCCTACCCCACGGAATCCATAGTCCAGAAAGACCTCGTCCACAATCAGCGCCAGGTCAAACTCCCGACAGAGCCGCGCCAGTTCCTCAGCCTCCCACGGCTTGGTAAAGTGGCCGGTTGGGTTATTGGGATGCACCAGGACAATGGCGCGCGTGCGTGGCGTGATGACGCGGCGAAAGCCTTCAGCATCGATCTGCCAGCCGTGGTCATAGACCAGTGGCGCTGCATTGAGGCGCACATCGTCCAGAACGGCCAGGAAGTCGAAGAGCGGATAACCCGGCTGGACGACAAGAATCTCGCTCCCCGCATCACAGAGCAGCCGGAAGAGGAAGCTGTAGGCCTCGCTGGTGCTGGTGGTCAGCACAATCTGCTCCGGTTGGAGTGTTACACCATGAGCGGCATAGTAGGCGCAGACGGCCTGACGGGCGCTGAGCAGGCCGCGCGGCTGCGGATCGTAGTCCAGGGCCTGCGGATTGGCCAGAGCAGCCAGCAGGCTGGAATCAAAGGTAAAGCCGCAGCGCGTAGGGTTGGAGGCCGTGAGATCCGCAATGGGCTTGCCCGACGCCAGGCGCAGCCGGTGCGCCCGCCCCAGTTCGCTCTCCTCCATGTTCCAGTTGGTTCGCGCGGAAAAGCGCATCTGCTCACCTCACCACAATCTATACAAGCATGCCTCAACGCAGGCGATCAGGCACAATAGAAACAGGCGTCCCTTTCAACAGTACAGGATCGCAACTAGGAGGAAGCTTGGCTCTGCGCGCAGTTGTCTTCGACTATGGAATCGTACTGACCGGAGCACCGGACGCTGCCGCATGGGCCAACCTGCTGCGCATCACCGGCCTGCCTGAAGAGCGGTTTAAGCGCCTCTACTGGGCTGACCGGCACGCCTACGACGAAGGCAAGCTGACCGGCCTCGGATTCTGGCAGAAGCTGCTCGGCGAGGCTGGATTGCCGCTGGACCGCGCGGAGGAGCTGAACCGCTGGGATGCGCGACTGTGGACCGTCCAGAATCCAGAAATGGTTGCCTGGCAACTCAAGCTCAAGCAGCACGGGCTGAAGACCGCGATTCTCTCCAATATCGGCGATAGCGTGCTGGCCAGCGTCGAGCGAGAGTTTGACTGGATTCACCGCTTCGACGTGCTGGTTTGGAGCTATCAACTGGGCATCGCCAAGCCTGACCCGGCGATCTATCGTCACACTCTGCGCGAACTCGGCACGCTGCCCGAAGAGACGCTCTTTATTGATG
>Ga0364918_10039_pt1 | contig 44475 bp, 40 predicted proteins | sample SorcelJu500001C6_2_FD_206957 | JGI IMG/M metagenome (GOLD analysis project Ga0364918, IMG submission 206957) | Enriched cells from Trout Bog Lake Hypolimnion, Wisconsin, USA - BchlTB.June20.5000.01.C6 | ecosystem: Environmental > Aquatic > Freshwater > Lake > Hypolimnion/Profundal zone | place... | reverse complement strand
ACACAATTTTCGTCGATGACCCCGCCTGGTTTTTGATGTTCGGTTCCTTTGCCGTTCTGGGCGTCAAGGTGATTGGCATACCCCGCCAGCAGGACGGACCGGATATTGGCGTGCTCTGCGAGATGGCCGCGCTGCATAAGCCCAAGTTATACATCACCAATTCCGTCCTACATAATCCGACATCGACATCGATGTCGGCAGCCAAAGCCTTCCAGGTTCTGAAAGCCGCGGAACAGCATGATTTCATTATCGTAGAAGACGATATTTACAGTGACTTACACCCCGGGAACAACGTTCAGCCTGCCACCAGGGTAGCTACTCTGGATCAGTTAAACCGGGTGATCTATCTGGGCGGCTTTTCCAAACTGTTGGCGGCAAATTTGCGGGTCGGTTTTATTGCGACCTCGCACGAATTGGCCAGCCGGTTATCGGACCGAAAAATGTTATCGACACTGACGACCACAGAAATCGGCGAGCGGGTGGTGTATAAAATTCTGTCGGAAGGACACTACCGAAAATATATCGACAGGGTCAGAAGCAAACTGGATCCGGTACGGCTTTCAACTGCCAGAAAACTGGAAAATATCGGCTTCAAGGTGGATATTTTCACGCCTGCCGGAATGTTTTTATGGGTCGATGCCGGCTGTGACACCAACGCGCTGGCCGAAGCGGCTTTGGAACAGGGCATATTACTTTCACCTGGCAGTATGTTTTCGCCCAACCAGCAACCATCTACCCGCATGCGCATTAATGTCGCGGCGATGACCGATCCGGTGGTCTGGGAGTTTTTGAAAGTCGAAATTAAAGCCAGAAGCACAAATTAGTCCAGTACCCAACCTTGAATTTACACCTTTAAGCCTCACTTCTGCCAGACCCGACCGAGACGGGTCGAACCAAAATTCAGGCGCCAACTATTTATATTAAAAGGACAACTATGACCGGTCACCAAAAACAAACCCTGGGATTTCAGGCAGAAGTGACGCAGCTTCTGCAATTAATGATCCATTCGTTATATTCAAACAAAGAGATTTTTTTGCGTGAATTGATATCGAATGCATCGGACGCCGCGGATAAATTGCGGTTTGAAGCCATGAGCGATGCAGCATTATATGAAGCCGACTCGGACCTGAAGATCAAAGTCACTTTTAACAAAGAAGCGCGCACGATCACAATTTCAGACAACGGAATCGGAATGAGTCGCGATGAAGCAATTGCGCATTTGGGTACCATTGCGAAATCCGGGACCAAAGAATTCTTTGGAAAATTGTCTGGTGACCAGCAAAAAGATGCTGCCATGATTGGTCAGTTCGGCGTTGGTTTTTATTCCGGGTTCATCGTCGCTGACAAGATTACAGTTGAAACGCGTCGTGCCGGAAGTACAGATGCCGTGCGCTGGGAATCTGCCGGCGCGGGTGAGTTCAGCATTGAAGACATTGAAAAAACGGGGCGTGGCACCGACATCATTTTGCATTTACGCGAAGGTGAAGATGAATTTTTATCGGGCTGGAAATTAAAGTCTGTTATCCGTACCTACTCTGACCACATTTCCCTGCCAATATTGATGCAAAAAGAAGAATGGGATGAAGAAAAAAAAGAACAGGTCATCAAGGATGAATTCGAAACGGTCAATCAGGCCAGCGCATTGTGGGCCCGTTCCAAGTCCGAGATCACTGCGGAACAGTATGACGAATTTTACAAACATGTCTCACATGACTTCCAGGCTCCACTGACCTTCACTCATAACCGGGTGGAAGGTCGCAGTGAATATACCCAGCTGCTTTACATACCATCCCGCGCGCCATTCGATTTATGGGATCGGAATAAGCGTGGCGGAATCAAACTGTATGTCAAGCGCGTGTTCATCATGGACGATGCTGAACAGCTGATGCCGGTTTACCTGCGTTTCGTCAAAGGGGTAATTGACTCCAGTGATCTGCCCTTGAACGTATCACGAGAAATTCTTCAGGAGTCCCGGGATATCAAGGTAATTCGCGATGGATCCACCAAACGTGTACTGGGCATGCTGGAGGAACTGGCAAACGCCGACGAGCAGGATAAAAAAGATAAATACCAGACTTTCTGGAATGAGTTCGGACAGGTGTTAAAAGAAGGTATAGGCGAGGACGCAGGCAATAAGGATCGCATCGCCAAGCTTTTGCGCTTTTCGTCGACCCATAATGACAGCGAAACCCAAACCGTCTCTCTGGCCGACTATGTGGCACGTTCAAAAGAAGGTCAGAACAAGGTCTATTACGTTACCGCTGAAAGTTTTGCAGCAGCTAAAAACAGTCCGCATCTGGAAATTTTCCGTAAAAAGGGAGTGGAAGTTCTGCTGCTGACTGATCGCGTCGATGAATGGATGTTGTCGTTCCTGACTGAATTCGAAGGCAAAGAATTGACATCAGTGGCCAAGGGCAGTTTGGACCTGGGCGCTCTGGAAGACGAAGCCGAGAAAAAGCAACACGAACAAACCCAGACCGACTACGTTGAGCTGGTTGAGAAAATGAAAAAAGCGCTGGACGGCAAGGCGAAAGATGTACGGGTAACTTTCCGGTTAACCGACTCTCCAGCCTGTCTGGTTGCGGATGAAAACGAGTTGTCAGGCAATCTGGCTCGGATGCTTAAAGCTGCCGGACAGACCGCACCGGACTCAAAACCTATCCTGGAAATCAATCCGGATCATCCTTTGGTGCAGCGTTTAAAATATGAAACATCCAGATTTGAAGACTGGTCGCACATTTTATTTGACCAGGCCATGCTGGCTGAAGGTGGAAATCTAAATGATCCGAGCGCCTATGTAAAACGTCTCAACGAGTTGTTATTGAACATAGCGAAGTAGAAGCTGCAGCTAAAAAAGCGCGCCGCAATTTACGGCGCGCTTTTTTTATGACTCAAATTTACATTTCAATTTAATGCGTTACGCGAGTTGTACGTCCGTTGGACAACAAACGCACCCGATCACCAACGTTAAATTGTTCATCAGCATCTTGGGTAATCGCGGTAAGGGAACCATTATCCAATTTAACGGTGATCTCCAATCCAGGTTTGTTACTCATGTTTTTTTCAACCTGCTGACCAATCAAGCCGCCAACAATTGCGCCACCAATAGCACCGGCGATCGAACCATTGCCCTGGCCGACAGTATTACCTGCCAGTCCACCCAAAGCGGCACCACCAAGGGTTCCGACCCCGGACTGAGGACTGCCAATCACAACATTGCGTATGGATTCAACGACACCCATACGGACACTTTGCTCACCCATCGTTTGCCGAGCCTGGTAAACGTTGGCTGAGTTAGGTTGCACTGCACAGCCGGATAACACTAAAGCACCAGCGAGACCTGTTACCAATAAAACATTCTTCATTTATTTCTCCGATTAAATCCTGCACATAATACGTATTGTGTAGCCAGTGCCTCACCCGAACAAGATTCTTCGTGTTTCGAGGCGATGCGAAATTGTAACAATTTACAACGGAAAATGACACTTCCGATATAAGAATCCCAATACAAACAGGGGGCCAATGAGTAAAAAACGCAAATCATCCAAAAACGATGGCTTTTTACCCTCAATATAGTGACCGATAAACTGCCCTGCCCAGGCAACGATAAAGACCGACACCGACATCGGCAGAATCCAGCTGTCCGGCAGGACAAGCAGTGTGCCAAGCATAAACACACTCATGACCAGCATACCCAGACACAGATTAAATGACAGGCTGCCGTAATACACCAAGGACAATACACAGACAGCAACGGCGATCAAGGGATGTACGGACCAAAACATACCCAGAAAAGTCCACACAATGACAGGCACACAAATAAAATGAATTACCTCGTTTACAGGGTTTTGGTGGCTTTGCGCGTAATGCTCAATCAAAATTTCTACTGGCTTTTTACCGACTTCCTCCATATCATCCTCCTGAAAAACATGTGCCGTTTTAATCCTGACGAGTTTGCACTGAATTAATAACGACCGCAACCACCATCCGTAAAACAAACTATTCCTATGCTAATCAGACGAAAATCCATCGAAGCGCAAGCAAATTCAAAATCCGGGGTGACCCGTTCACCGAGCCGAAAAATTAAATACGCACCGGTTACGCTCTCAGAAATGGATGGCTGCAGGTATCTGCATTTTGGCACCGAATGGGTGCAAGGTGCGATGAGAATCAGAAAACCCGATTGGCTGGAACTGGAATACGCACAACAAATGATGGCCTGGATGCTGTTCATTGAAAGACCGCAGCACATTGTTCAGTTGGGACTCGGTACCGGTGCACTGACCAAGTTTTGTTACCGCCAGTTTCCGGAGGCGCAGGTTACTGCTGTCGAATTGAATCCGTCTGTAATTTCTATCTGCCAGTCCATGTTCAAATTGCCCGACAACGACAACCGGTTGAATGTTATCGAAATGAATGCGCTGGACTACGTCAATGAAACAGGCCACTACGGAACGCTGGATGTGCTGCAGGTCGATGTCTATGACGCAACTGCGCGCGGCCCCGTCCTGGACAGCGCCGAATTTTATCAGGCATGCTCAGACTGTCTGACGGCCGAAGGCATCATGACAGTAAACCTGTTCGGCGATCATCCAAGTTATTTAAAAAATATCAAAGCCATGAGATATGTTTTTGATCAGGTTGTCTGCCTGCCGGAAGTCCACGATGGCAACGTGATTGCCGTGGCTTTCAACACTAAAGTGAAATTTGATTTTGCCAAACTGTTTGAACGTGCCGCACAAATTCATACCAGCACCAAATTACCTGCCAAGACCTGGGTAAACGGAATGCAGATTGCCACGCAAAATTGAGTCACAAATCAAGTTACACACAGAGCTTATCAATGACTAAAAATCTCGACCTGCAGCACATTTTAAATTGGCTGATACACGACGGCATTCTCACAAAAGATACCGCGAGAACTCAATATCCGCTGGCGCAGGCGATTTTAAAAAATGCTCCCATGAACATGCATCCGTTAACGGCACTGGCACAATGCAAGCTTACGGCGGTCACGTCGCCGGGGACACACCTGAATCTGGACTGGCTGACCGAATGGCTGGCAAAAAGGCTAAAGCTGCCGTTTTACCGGATAGATCCACTCAAGGTGGACTTCACCAAAGTTGCCGACGTGATGTCAGCCACCTATGCCGCACGCTTTAATATTTTGCCGGTGGAGATTTCTGGTGCCAGCGTGACAATAGCCACGTGTGATCCGGGAAATATAGAGTGGCACGATGAAATCGCCAAAGTGACGCGCCGGGAATTGAAGCTGGTCCTGGCAAATCCGCTGGAAATTTCACAATATATTGCACAGTTTTTTGCGCTGGCAAAATCCATCAAAAATGCCAGCAAAACCAATGGCCAGGATATCGCCCTGCGAAATAACTTTGAACAATTGGTTGAACTGGGCAATTTAAATAAGCAGCTTGATTCCAATGATCAGCACATCATCAATATTGTGGATTGGCTATGGCAATACGCATTCGAGCAGCGCGCATCGGATATTCACCTGGAGCCCAAGCGCAGCATGGCGACCATCCGTTTCCGCATTGATGGAATTCTCCATCAGGTATATCAGGTGCCCGTGACGGTCATGATCGCCATGACTGCACGTATCAAGCTCCTGGGACGCATGGATGTCATTGAAAAACGCCGGCCTCAGGATGGCCGCATCAAGACGCGCACTAACGGTGGTCAGGAAATAGAATTACGTTTATCGACATTGCCCACCGCTTTCGGTGAAAAAATGGTGATGCGGATTTTTGATCCGGACGTGGTTGTCAAAACCTTGCCAGAGCTCGGCTTTCCGACAGAAGATGCGATCCGCTGGAAGCAGCTCACTGAAAAGCCGCATGGTATTATTTTGGTGACCGGACCGACAGGTTCGGGCAAGACCACAACTTTATACACAACACTAAAAGCGCTTGCGACTTCTGAAGTCAACGTCTGTTCTGTAGAAGATCCGATAGAAATGGTTGAACCATCTTTTAATCAAATGCAGGTGCAGCACGGCATCGATCTGTCATTTGCCGACGGCGTACGGGCATTGATGCGACAGGACCCGGATATTATTATGGTTGGTGAAATCCGCGATTTAGCGACTGCTGAAATGGCGATACAGGCCGCACTTACTGGTCACCTGGTCTTTTCGACGCTGCACACCAATGATGCGCCGTCGGCCGTGATGCGGCTGCTTGAACTAGGCGTTCCCTACTATCTTCTGGAAGCAACGCTGGTTGGCATTCTGGCGCAACGACTGGTGCGTACTTTATGCCCAATCTGCAAAGCGCAGGATGCTGAGCTGGAAGAACCTATCTGGAAATCGCTGACCGAAAGCTGGGATTTACCCAGGCCGGACAAAGTGTATCGCCCGGTTGGCTGTCCCGAATGCCGCCAGACCGGTTACCGTGGCAGGACAGGGCTTTATGAACTAATCACCATCAGCCAGGCATTTACCAAATTGATACGCCCCGAGACCGACTTAAATGCCTTGCGGGACCAAAGCATTAAAGATGGCATGAAGCCACTGAGAATTGCCGGGGCGCATAAAATTATGGAGGGTCTGACAAGTTGCGATGAAGTTCTAAAAGTGACATCTGCTTTAAATTAACCGGAAATGACGGAGTCAACAAAATGCATGCAACAATCCTGAAAACTCAGCATCTGAAATACCTTGCAGTCTTGATATGCATCGGATTTTCCTGGGCAGCCGCTTCCGCACAAATCAGTCCGGCAGCAGAGACAAAACCGGCGCCACTCAATCTTGACACTCAAGAAATCACAAAGGACCTGATCAGGGAAAAAGCCGACGTCGACACGTCAGAAATAATTTCGATTGAACCAAATAAAATGGATGAGAATTTCATCAAAGCAGAGAAACATGGAACTGTTCCGGTAATCACCGAGGTCAATGTACCCGGTTCGCCGCAGCGCATAACTAAAGTAACTGGCCCGGAAGGAGCATATTGCGTGTATGCGCCATCCGTTGCACGAACAGATGGGATTGATGGAATTCAAAATGGCATGCAAAATCAGGTGCGTAGCTGCCCACCGTAACTGCATTTCAGACTGCTCAATGAATTAAAGCAGTCGCCAGACGGTAAATAGCAACAAGGTATAAAATGCAGCGACTATATCGTCCCACATTACGCCAAAACCGCCTTTCAAATGCCGATCAAAATAACCGATGGGTGGCGGCTTCAACATATCAAATACGCGGAACCAAAAAAATGCCCAGCATTGGGTCGCAAAATCAGCAGGCATGATAAATAACAAGACCATCCAGATCGCAATAATTTCATCCCACACCATACTGCCGTGGTCAGAAACCCCTAATGCTGTGCCGGTTGTTTCGCAGACATAAATTCCCAGAATAAAACCGAGGACGATAATCCAGGCCCAGTGCAACGGAGTAAACAACTCCGGCCACCGATTGCTCAGCGCGATGAAAATAAACCAACCCAGCAGGGTACCGACTGTCCCCGGCATAATCGGGGAAAGACCGCTGCCAAAACCCTGAGCAATAAAGTGATATGGACTGGACAACATAAACTTCGCTGTCGGTTTAATTTTTTTTCCCAATGCGGGATCAGGTGCAGGATTCATGATTTGAAATGATCAAAAGGCAATAAGGAAACAGTAAGTGGCAGGTTGTCTTTATCCACAAGGCGTAATCCTGGATCAGACTCCACTACGCCGACCCGGGTAACGGATGTCGCCGCAAGGAGGCCCGCATTCTGAATGGCCGCCCGATTTGCAGCAGGAGCTGTAAAACACAACTCATAGTCATCGCCCCCAGCCAGCGAAAATTCATATTGCAACGTTTTATCTTTTTTTCTCAGCACATCACCCACAGGCAGACAATCACACCATAACGTTGCCCCCAAACCGGAGCGACTTAAAATATGCCCCAAATCGCCGCACAGGCCGTCCGAAATATCGATAGCTGCATGTGCGATCTCGCGTAACGCCTGTCCCAATGCAATTCGTGGTATCGGCGTATGCAGTCGAAGTGCCGATTGCTGTTGATCAGGCCCGGATAAAATTTGCTGCCCGAGGTATGCAGACAAGGCCAGTTTCGCATCGCCCAGCGTGCCCGAAACCCAGATATCGTCGTCAGGTTGTGCCGCGTCGCGTCGCAAAGCCAGACCTGCGGGAATTTCACCAATCACCGTGATGCAAATATTCAACGGCCCCCTGGTTGTATCACCACCAATTAATTTGCAGTGATGTTGCTCGGCCAGATCAAACAAACCAGCGGAAAAATCATTGAGCCACTCGGCCTGCACATCAGGTAACGCCAGAGCAAGCGTGAAGGCGCGCGGCTGTGCACCCATTGCAGCCAGGTCGGATAAATTTACCGCCAGTGACTTATGCCCCAACATACGTGCATTTGCGCCTGCAAAAAAATGGCGTCCTTCAACCAGCATATCCGTTGAAATCGCCAGTTGCATGCCTGAGCGAACAGACACAAGCGCACAATCATCTCCAATTCCTAATGGAATGTAGTCGGCGGCGGATTGGCGCGCAGTGAAAAACTGCTGGATAAGTTCAAATTCAGACATCCGGCCATTCTACAACCAAAACACCAGCTTACTAATAATTGCTCCGCCAATGATCAACCAGATAAACAGGATCAACGCCAGCAACAACGGCCGCACCCCGGCTTGACGGACTGACGACAATTTAGTCGTAAAACCCAGGGCAGCCATCGCCATGGCCAGCATCAGGGTATCGACCTGAACCAGCATCTCAACCAGCCGGGCCGGAAAAATATGCAGCGAATTGAACAGGGCGGTGCCTGTGAAGAAAAATGCAAACCAGGGAATGGACAGCTGTTTTCTCAATTCAGGATTGCTGGCAGCCGATTTTGATGAAAGCAACAACGGCAACAATAACAAAAATGGTGCCAGCATCATTACACGTACCATTTTGGTGATTACGGCTACATTTGCCACTTCGGGGCTGATACTGCGGCCTGCTGCCACTACCTGCGCAACCTCGTGTATCGTTGAACCAGCGTAGATGCCAAATGCATTTGCACCGCCGGAGATCAAATGCCAACTCAAATTTAACCGATACAGGATCGGATACAGAAATATCGCCGCGCTGCCAAATACGACTACAGTGGAAACCGCCACACTCACCTGTTCGGCGTCAGCTTCGACGACACCATCGGCAGCCATGATCGCGGCGGCACCACATATCGAACTTCCGGCGCCGATTAATATGACGCAGTCGCGCTGCAATTTAAGCACTTTTATTCCAATAAATAATGCCAGAAAAAAGGTACTGCACAACACCAGCACATCACTGAACAATCCGGTCAGCCCTACGCCAACAATATCTTGCAATGTCAGTCTGAATCCGTATAGCACTATGCCGATACGCAGCAGATTATGTTTGCTGAAATTGATTCCCGGGTCTACCGTCCACACTGAATTTTTGTGGCAGATATTCCCAAGTACCATGCCCATGACAATGGCCAGGGTCAGCGCACCTAAGCCATGCACCTGCAAAAATTGGAAAGCCCCGAAATAACTGGCCGCCAGGGAAATCAATGCGCAGAACAGCAGCCCTGGAATCAATCCATTAAAACGCAAATCCAGCATATGCAATCCAGTTAATCGATGAGTAAGCCCGCATTTTACAGATCATAAATTAAAGCATCCAGTGAGTTATTTTTGTATAATTAAACGACTAAATAACTTACAGAGCAGCCATGCGACTTACACTGAGACAGCTGCAGATCTTTCTGGCAGTAGCAGAATCCGGCAGTACTGCAGCGGCTGCAGACCTGGTACATCTGACCCAGTCGGCCAGCAGTTCGGCTTTGCGCGAACTGGAAAGCACATTGCAGTGCCACCTGTTTGACCGGGTCGGGAAACGTCTCATCCTGAATGACAACGGGCGTCAATTATTACCCCAGGCACGTCTTCTGTTGGATGCAGCGGTTAACATTGAGCTGCAATTTTTGCCGGAAAAGACTGCGAACATGTCAGGCCTTAAATTGGGCAGCAGCACGACGATAGGCATTTATTTGCTGCCTGAAATACTGGCGAACTATAGTGCTGCACACAACCCGGAACCCAGTAAGATCAGAATAGCCAACACGGTCGACATTGTGAATGCCGTTGCCAATTTTGAAGTCGATGCCGGGTTCATCGAAGGATATTGCCACCAGTCCGGCCTGCACATCGAACCGTGGCTTAAAGACGAGCTAATCATCGTATGCGCGCCCGAACACCCGATTTTAGCCAACAAAAGCAAAGGACGAATAAATCCAAAACGCCTGCGTGAATCAAACTGGTTGTTGCGCGAACCAGGATCAGGCACGCGTGAAGCAGTGGAGCACGCCTTATTGCCTCATTTGCACTTTTTGAACCCGGCTGCCGAATTTGGCAATTCAGAAGCAATCAAACATGCAGCCTTGGCTGGATTGGGGCTGGCATGTTTATCACGCCTGGTGGTGCAGGATTTACTTGATCGGCAACAGTTGGTAGAAATATGCTCGACGCTGCCCGCCATTCACAGGCAGTTTTATTTAATCACGGCCAGAAAAAAAATCATGTCGGCCAGATTAAACGCCTTATTGGCGTTTTGCCGGAACTGGTCGCCACACTGACTTCGGCATTCAACACATTTTTTGAACACGACAAGGAATTTCATGACAAAGCAGGTTGCAGGTTTTTTCGGCTGGATAGCCTTGTGTTTTTGTGCGGCAGCTATTGGCGGTTTTGCATCAGTTCATGCAGGCAGCTTTTACGCGCAACTGATCCGCCCCGACTGGGCCCCTCCCGGATGGCTGTTTGCGCCAGTTTGGACCGTGCTGTATGTTTTAATGGGCGTGTCGGCCTGGCTGGTGTGGAGCAAGCGTGGTTGGCGCGCTGCCGGTTTCGCGCTCAGTCTTTTTTGCACCCAACTGGGAATGAACGCACTATGGACCTGGTTATTTTTTTATTTCCATCTCGGCGCGGTATCTTTTTTTGAAATTATGCTGCTTTGGTGGCTGATTCTGGCAACGGCTGGTCAATTCTGGCGCATCAGGCCGCTGGCGGGCGCATTATTGATTCCCTATCTGCTTTGGGTCACTTATGCAGCCAAGCTGAATCTGACGATGTGGCAACTGAATGAGCGCCTGCTGTTCTAGATTGCCAGAATACCGGGATTGTATGAATTGCACAGGCCTGAACAATTGACGCGAAACGACCAGAAATGCCACTACCCGGGCAGCTGGGCCACGCAGACAAATCATTGATGAAATTTCAGGATAGCCGTCCAATCTATCACTTCGGTTATTCTGCAGCACGTACTGCTGAAATATCGGAATGGACGTCGATTGTTTAAGGCTGCATCGATTTGGTATCAAATATTTCTTTTCTTAGAAATATTTCCAACTCAGCATTGTCAGCCGGACGGGCAGAAAGTTGGATCACGCGCCCGAGTCGCTGGGATTCCCAGTTAAAGTCACCCTTGTAATGTTCACGTATCAACTCAATCATTCTGCGTATCATCGCAAGTTCAACGTCCCCACCCACTCCAGCATCCACCTCGTAAGTTTGACGGGTACTTTCACGCGGATCATTGGTCCACCCACGAAATGAAAATCTGCCATTCTGCACACCCTTACTCAAAACCTGAAAAATGCCGTTAGTCCCTTTACGGCTGTAGGTGGCGGCCTGAATGTTGGCCTTGATACGTGCCATAGCAAGATCATTCTCTGACGGTCCCTGGCTGGCGACCTGGGCCTCGCTGTTCTGCTGGGCCGCCTGCTCTTCCAGCGCATGTCGACGCTCGCGCGCTGCGGTAACCAGTGCCATCGTATCTACAACCGGTTGCGCCGGAACAGGAGAATTGGATTTTATGCTTTCAACGGCAGGTCGTGGCGCGGAGATGGTGTTGGGGCGAGGTGCCTGGTGCTGTGATTTTTTTTCTGGCTGCGTTTTGGGCGGCTTCGGCTTGTCCGACAGATTTTTGGCCTGCAAGTCAAAGAAAACCAGTTGTCCGTCCTCTGCGCCCTGTTTTAGCGGATGTTCTACTTTTTTTGACAACAACAGATATGCGACGATGAAGTGCACCAGCACCAAAAGGACAATGGCAACTGTATTGCGCCCGCGCTGTTGCGGATATAACTCGTCTTCGAAATCGACCACTAACGGTTTTCTGGTGATCGTGAACCCTAACACCAAAGTGCCCCAGCTCAAATTCAATAAAACAGTATCATCAGTCGCCGTTCGCTGTTTTACAAGGCTAAAACGTGGTAACACTAAACACTCCTGCCATGGACTGGCTTTATCTCAAACTCGGTCAACGCTGGCTAACTTTTTATCGAAAGTGGAATTATTAAAAGAAAAACAAGCCGGTTTGTTATCGTGATTGCGCTTGTCATTAATGTGGCAAAGCCGAACAGGTCAAAATTATCAACCAAAACCTGCCTGAGTGGGTAGGTGTTTGCCTGGTTTATGCGTATTTCGTTACAAATTTAAGATGATTTGATTAAGCATTCTTGGTGAAAAAACAAGACTTAATCTGAGGCAGGTGCCGGCCAGAACGCTGACGCCGAATGTGCGATCCATCCCGCTGAAGTAGAAATGCCGCCGGACATAAGGCGCATCTGATAAATGCAGTACGCTTACTGGGATTCAAATGCTTCCTTACCGCCCTCGCAATTTGGACATTCCCAGTCCCACGGCAGATCATCCCAATGCGTGCCCGCAACCATTTTGCTTTCCGGGCAACCGGCCTTCTCATCGTAGACATAGCCACAGATCGTACATTTAAAAGTCTTGTATTCCTGTTTTGGCTTGTGCTTAAAAGTTGGGAACATGGCTGACCTCATTAAGACAGATTAACGATTAAAAAATTTAGTTAAAGATAGTCCTTTCGCTAAAATCATTCAACATCCCAAATACTAAATACAACATTAGATTTCGCTGACATCGATGTAATATTTCAGTAATTCAACTGTGCTACTTGGTCCGCTGCCTCAATAACGAAATTCGTATAATGGACAGGACGCCACTCTGATAGAATCGCAGGCTATTGAAAATAATTAGCCAGTTACAAACAGATGGTATGCATGCCTGTGGCGATGCTAATGAACAAAACAAAAATGAACTTACTCGAAAGGTCTGTACCAATGGATAACAATTCAGATAAAGCCGAACAAACAAAACAGCAGTTGCGTGCTGCGGCTCTGGAATATCACGAACTGCCTACCCCAGGAAAAATCAGCGTAACCGCCACAAAGCAGCTTACCAATCAGCGCGATCTGGCACTGGCATATTCCCCCGGCGTTGCAGCACCATGCGAGGAAATAGTAAAAGATCCGGCTAATGCTTTCAAATACACTGCCCGCGGAAATCTGGTGGGAGTCATTACTAACGGTACTGCCGTACTTGGTCTGGGCAATATCGGACCGCTCGCGTCAAAGCCCGTTATGGAAGGCAAAGGCGTATTATTCAAAAAGTTTGCCGGAATTGACGTGTTTGATATTGAAATCAATGAATCAGATCCTGACAAGCTGTGCGACATCATTGCAGCACTGGAACCGACCTTTGGCGGGATCAATCTGGAAGATATCAAGGCGCCAGAATGTTTTTATATTGAACGTAAATTACGCGGCCGGATGAAAATTCCGGTATTTCATGATGATCAACACGGCACTGCAATCATCGTTGGAGCGGCAATTTTAAATGGTTTGAAAGTTGTCAACAAAGACCTCAAAAAATGTAAATTGGTCGTCTCGGGTGCCGGTGCGGCGGCATTGGCCTGCCTTGACCTGATCGTCGATTTAGGATTCCCGATCGAGAATATTTATGTTACCGATCTGGCCGGCGTGGTCTACAAGGGCCGCACGGAATTGATGGACCCTGACAAAGCGCGCTTTGCACAGGAAACCAGCGCCAGAACCCTGGCCGAAATCATTCCCGGCGCGGATGTATTTCTCGGTCTTTCAGCGGCTGGCGTATTGAAAAAAGAAATGGTCCAAATGATGGCGGAGCGCCCGCTGGTCATGGCCCTGGCAAACCCCACTCCTGAAATTTTGCCCGAAGAAGTGCGTGAGGTTCGCAGCGATGCAATCATTGCCACCGGTCGTTCTGACTACCCCAATCAGGTCAATAATGTCCTGTGCTTTCCCTACATATTCCGCGGCGCACTGGATTGCGGAGCCACGACGATTACCCGTGAAATGGAAATTGCCGTTGTCCATGCAATTGCGGAACTGGCGCAGGCTGAACAATCAGACATAGTCGCAACGGTTTACGGCTTTACGAGTTTAAGTTTTGGTCCCGAATATTTGATTCCAAAACCATTCGATCCACGCCTGATGATGAAAATTGCACCAGCCGTGGCCAAAGCCGCGTTTGAATCAGGTGTCGCGACCCGGCCGATCGTTGACCTCGATGCCTATACAGAAAAACTGCAGCAGTTTGTTTATCACAGTGGATCATTCATGAAGCCGGCGTTTCAAATCGCCAAAAATGCACCGGATGACAAAAAACGGATCGTATTTGCCGAGGGTGAAGAAGAACGGGTATTGCGCGCCGTACAAATTATCGTCGACGAGCATCTGGCCAAGCCAATACTGGTGGGACGTCCAAGTGTGATCGATCGTAAAATCATATCGTATGGCCTGCGTCTCAAACCCGGCGTTGATTTTGAAATCATCAACCCCGAGTATGATGAGCGCTACAAGGATTACTGGAAGACCTACTATGACATAACCAGCCGGTCTGGTGTGACCCAGCAATATGCAAAAATTGAAATGCGCCGGCGGCACAGCCTGATTGGCGCCATCATGATTAAAAAAGGGGACGCCGACGGCATGATCTGCGGAACCTTCGGCACGACGCACCTGCACCTGGACTATATTGATCAGGTTCTGGGCAAACGCGATGGCGTCAACGTGTACGCTGCAATGAATGCGCTGGTTCTGGCTGACAGACAAATCATCCTGGTCGACACGCACGTCAATGAAAATCCGACTTCAGAGCAAATTGCCGAGATTACGATTTTGGCGGCGGAAGAGATGCGCCGTTTTGGTATCACACCCCACGTCGCCCTGCTGTCTCATTCCAATTTTGGCACCAGCGACAGCGAGTCAGCCCTGAAGATGCGCGCCGCGCTGAAAATTATCCAGAGTAAGGCACCCGATCTGGAAGTCGACGGCGAAATGCATGGTGATTCAGCGCTGGATAACGCCTACCTGAAGAAAAGCATGCCTGGTTCCACCCTGAAGAACAGTGCCAACTTGCTGGTCATGCCTAACATTGATGCTGCCAATATCTCTTACAACCTGATCAAGATTGCAGCAGGTAACGGTATTGCAATTGGACCGATATTATTGGGTTGTGCCAAACCTGTACACATCCTGACACCATCGGCTACTGTAAGACGTATCGTCAATATGACGGCACTGTGTGTCGTTGATGCAGTTGCGCAGCGTTAAGTCTGTAGCGTCGTAAAATTAAAAAGGCCGGACTCAGTTTGTTCGGCTTTTTTTCTTCCGTTAGTGGTAAAGTAATTCCTCAATAACGATTTGGCATAAAACAGTTAAGGAGACAGACCATGGACGATTTAACTCAGCTGGCCATCAAAGTCGGTGCACTGCTTTCAGAGAAAAACCTGTTACTGGTAACTGCAGAATCCTGCTCTGGAGGTGGTGTGGCGCATGCAGTCACCGAAATTTCCGGTTCATCCACCTGGTTCGAGTGCGGATTTATAACGTATTCCAACGCTTCAAAATCCGAAATGTTAGGTATCCCCCCTGCCCTGATCGCGCAGCATGGATCAGTCAGTGAGGAAATTGCAGCAGCGATGGCCGAAGGGGCATTGGCGAACAGCGAAGCACACGTCGCACTCTCAACTACCGGCATAGCCGGCCCACTGGGTGCGGTTCCGGGAAAGCCGGTAGGCACGATCTGTTTTGCCTGGAGCATGAACGGAAGGACGCATACCGAACGACTCCTGTTGAGCGGCGACCGAAAATCGCTGCGTGAACAGACCGTCGTTCACGCACTGAAGGGTTTATTGCTCTTTCTTGCCTGAACCGTCAGACGTGGCGCAATATTTCGTGACTGACACCTGCTGCAGCTACGAATTTTACAGATAGTTTATTTTTTTTAAACTGTCAGTCAATGCCTGCAATTCATTCGTCACCAGCCGGGCGCCAAATACAAAAGTGTGTGCGCTGGTGACATAAGCGTAGTCGATGTCGACCAGCAGATGGCGTACTTCCAGTTCCAGCTTGTCGATATGATTCTGATTCAGATCCCGGATTTCCAATACCGCTTTCGATTTGATCGCAGAAATCAATAACGAGATATATTGACTGACTTCCTGTTTGAACTGCTCGAATCCATTCAGCGACAAGATAATTTTTCGGCTTTCCGGGGCAGCATTAAAACTGTAATTCATCACATTGATGGCTCGATACAGCTTCCGTTCCGTATTCAGAATCTGTTGGAAAATATCTTTATCCAGACGCGTATTGCTCAGCTCAAGACCAGTTTCTTGAATCAGGCGACGCTGCTGGGAAAATATGCCAAGTATCTTTTCGTCCATGTCCAGAGAATGACCCGCCAGGCCGCCATTAAAACAATGTCTGAAATATTTCAGTGTGCTGCTCATGCTGCTGATGAATATCGTATGGGAACGGACTGGCAGAATGAAATGCGAAACCAGATATGAAATGATGATCCCCAGAGATATTTCATAAAAACGTTCGCCCGCAATGGCCAGACTTGGGTGGGGACTCAAAACTACGATGGCTACGGTGACGGCGCCTAGCGTACCCACATAACCGACATCGCCGGAGAAAGAGGCAATATACGAGAAAAATAACGTGGCAATAAAAAATGCCACGCCCAGTTCAATTGCATTATTTTTACAGATTACGACAATCACTGCCGCAGCCATCGTTCCACAGACCGTGCCCCAAAATCGCATTTTGACTTTAATAAACAGACTTCCTATGCTGGCCTGAGCACTCATGACCACCAGAATCGTGACGACTATCCACTGAGATTCCGGCAATGCGGTCCAAAGCACCAGCAAATAGCCGATCAGGCAGGCAAGAGCAGTTTTAAAACTGTTTATTGTGCCCGGTGAAGTAATGTCTATCCTGTTTCCCAGCGATCCAAACAGAGACCTCAGGTTATTTAATTGCACTCATCTGCTCCTTCAACTTGTACCATGCGGTTGCTCGATCAATATCTCTACCTGCCTGGCTGCTTCAGACTCACCAAGTCAACCTGCACGGTATTAACGTCGTCGGTCAGCCACAATTGGCCATCCTGGATAGTGCACTGCAACTGCATGTTCCGATGCGCCATTTTTTCAAGTAGCTGCGCGGTATTGGCCGGCACATTCCATACAGTCAGGTTTTTTGCACGTTCGAGGCGGTTTCCGATTCCCTGCCACCAGATTGCGCTGTTACTGGCATAACTGTACACCACAACCTGAGCGGACTTGCCACAGGCCTTTAACAGCCGGCGCTCGTCAGGTTGGCCCACTTCGATCCACAGCTGAATGGCGCCGGTATAGTCCTTTTGCCACAGGTCGGGCTCCTCAATATCGGAAAGTCCTTTGGCAAACACCAGGTTTTCATCAGCGTTCAGGGCAAAGGCCAACAAACGCGCCATCATGCGTTCGTCTGTTTCAGAGGGGTGTCGGGCCAAGGTTAGTGCGTGCGCGGCATAATAATTTCTATCCATATCAGATAGCTGTAATTCCGCTTTATACACGGTGGACTTAAGTGCCATGAAGACTTTCCGGACTGTAGTTGTAATGAGGCTGCCAAGTGTAATTTAAGTTTGCGCATCTTCACCAGATTAATTCAGTCCCTTTTCCGGATTTTTCCAACCCAAACATCAAAATTGGCCGGCCCCGATAAAAAAAAGGCTACAGAAGCATGTAACACGGGTAACCACAGCTTTTTTTTCTTGACTAGTCTGGTATGGCTTCCTTACACTCTCACATCCGTATCTGACCGACAAAAGGGTTATATCTATGCTGCCGTTTCGCCTGCAACCCCTTTTCTTGGCATTACTCCTTTCATACCCGGCATTCAGTCTTGCTGACCCGGTCAACAACGGTAAAGCAGGAATCCCTCCCGTTCAGATTTCAGGCAATACAGAAATTTCCGCAATCAAGCCCATCCCCGAAGTCAATTTATGGAACAGGATACGGCAAGGTTATGGCATACCCGATCTGCAAGGTACTTTAGTCAACAGCCAGCTCAACTGGTACAGCACGCGCAGCGATTACATATTGCGCACTACCGAGCGCGCCTCGCATTATCTGTACCACGTAGTTGAAGAACTTGAAAAACGTGGCATGCCAACTGAATTGGCCCTGCTGCCGTTTATTGAATCGGCATTCAATCCCCTAGCGGTTTCCAGTGCAAAAGCATCGGGCATGTGGCAATTTATTCCATCGACAGGCAAAGACTTCAACCTGAAGCAGAACATGTTTCAGGACGAACGGCGTGGTGTGCTGGATTCCACCGACGCTGCGCTGACCTACCTGCAAAGGTTGTACGACATGTTTGGTGACTGGCAGCTTGCGCTGGCAGCTTACAACTGGGGAGAAGGTTCGGTTCAGCGGGCGATAAAAAAGCAGCAGGCCGCCGGGTTGCCGACCGACTTCAACAGCATGTCGTACCTGATGCCTAAAGAAACGCAAAATTACGTGCCTAAATTGCAGGCCGTAAAAAACATCATCGGTAATCCTGACTATTTCAATATTGTGCTGCCGAAGGTTGAGAACCAGCCGTATTTCGCGAGCGTCGAAAAAACCCGTGATATCGATGTCCGGGTAGCAGCGCAATTGGCTGAATTAACCCTTGCGGAATTTAAAGAACTCAATCCCCAATTTAATCGCCCAATCATTACCGGCAGTGCGGATACAAAAATACTGCTGCCAGCTGACAACGTTGAAATTTACAAAAACAATCTCAGTAAATGGGAAGGTCCACTTTCAAGCTGGACCGCTTACACGGTGGGCAAAAGTGAACGGATTGAAAGCATTGCCCGTCGTGTTGGCGCTGCGCCCAATGTACTCAAGGACGTAAATCAGGTTCCCGCCAACATGATGGTCAAGGCCGGTTCCACGTTACTCATTCCCCGAACGACACGCAGTGAAGACAACGACATTTCACAGCTGGTCGTAGACCACGCCAGTCTTTCCATGACTCGTGACGATACCAGACAAATATACCTGACCACCTCTAAAAAGGATACATTGGGGTCCATCGCCAGACGCTATAAAGTTAGCGCTGAGCAGATCAAAGATTGGAACAATCTAAAATCCGACACGCTGAAATCAGGTCAGAAATTGCATATAGAAGTGGCCGCTGCGTCTGCGAAACGAGACACAGGTCGCGCAATCGTGATTTCAGCAGCCAGAAAATCAGTAGCATTAAACAGAAAAACGAAAAAAATTACCGTTGCAGAAGCCAGGCTTGCGAAAAAACACGGATAACGCCACAACAAAAAAAACAGCCTCGACGGCTGCTTTTTTTCAGCTGATTCGTTTATTTTCCCAGAGGGTGGCTGATTTGCATGATCCATAACCGGGCAAGATCACCAGTACCGTCTGAACCGCCCACCGTTTTCAACTGCCGGATTGCGTCTTCTTTTTTACCCGCCCAGTAGTACACCAATGCCAAATGAAGTTTTGCTTCTTCAATACGGGCAATTCCACCCTTGCTGATACCCTGTTCAATTAAGCTCGCGCCTTTATCGAACTGACCTGCGGTCGCATAAGCCATGCCCAGGTTAACCAGGCCAGATCCATCTTTGGACTTCGCCGCGCTCGCTTCGCCCTGCTGCATTGTTTTCAAATCATCTGCGGCACGTCTGGTCGCTGCATCCAGTAATGCCGCGTTCTTTTTGGCATCCGGTCCTCCAGACAGCAACCTGGCCGTATTCGCCTGTTCCAATGCCTTTTTCGCCTCGGCTGGCAACCCGGCTCGCGTTGCCAGTTCCGACATATCAATATATTCCGCTGCAGTTTCCAGCAGTCCGAGTTCTTGCTTCAAACGGAAAACATCCAGGAACAGCTTATCGGAGAATCCCGGCTTTGAGTGAGCCTGGCTAATCAGATAATTCCAGTTTTTAGACGATGGGTAGTAGGTGTTCAACTGCTCGACGGCCTTTAGCAAACCCTCTTTATCATTCAAAATACTCTCACTGTTTAGAATGAGTTGGAAGTACTGCTCATTCGGGATATGTCCTGCAGCAAGCTCATTTGCGACATAAGTGCTCAAACCTTTGTACGCCTGCGCATAATCTTTATTCAAATAATAGGCCTTGTTCAGCATATCTCTGGATTTGGCCTCGGTACCACCGTCATTAAAGTAACGCTCCATCCATGAAATAGTGAGAGGATAATTCGACGCCTGGAAATAAAGCTGACTGACAACCTGAATGATATGGAGCTGATCGTCATGCTTGAGGTAGTTGGCGGCAACCACCTTTTCAAATGCCTGGGCAGCTTTGATTTTGTCGCCCGCTTTCAGGTAATAATCACCGCGCGTACGTTCAACGGCAAACTGCTCATATGACGTCTTATCTGCTACCGCATCTGTTTCAGAAATTTTTGCCAATGCATCCGGAATATTATTACTGTCAAAAAGCACCTTCGCCGCGATCAGTGGTTTCGAAATTTCTGGTCGTAATACATCTGCCGGTGCTTTGGCATCGGCTGCCGGCGCATCAGCGCGCGCAACTACTGGCATAAGTGATGAAATTGCTGATAATCCCAAAACAGTAACCATGAAACTTAACCGGGCTTGTCGAAATTTAGTCATTTTTAACTCTTTATTTGAAATAAATACAAAAATCGGCAGGCTAACCTACCGATTTCGTTGTGCTGGCTGCCCACAAGTGCGGACATTTCAGACGTTAAATCAATCCTGGTGTTATTTGTTCAATGGATGATTTGCCTCAATTATCCAGTAGCGTGCCAGATCAGCAGTTCCATCTGTGCCCTGCACTGATTTAAGTATTTTGACGGCATCGGCTTTTTTACCCGACCACAGATATGCAATCCCCAAATGTAATTTGGCATCTTCGGGATGGCTCAAGTTACCCTTGGTGATACCTTGCTGCATTAAATCTATGCCTTTCGGAAACTGACCCGAAGTGACGTAGGCAAAACCCAAATTGACCAGAGCATTTCCGTCAGTTGCACCGATGGCTTCGGCCGTAGTCTGAGGCAATGCCTTGAGATCTGCCGCTGCATTTTTTGCAGCCAGATCTTTCAGGCGCTGATGACGCGCTGCTTCAGGTCCGACACCGAATATGCCTGCCTTGTAACCCTGGTCAATAATTCTCTGCGCTTCAGCTGGAAGTCCGGCCTGCAACGCAAGTTGCGACATTTCCATATAGTCATTCAAAACAGTAATCTGACCTAACTCTTGTTTTAAACGATACAGATCAAGCAACAGTCGTTCAGAATAGCCAGGTCGTGCAGGCAAACGGTTCAACAAATCTTTCCAGTATTCTTTTTTGGGATAATAGGTGGTCAGTTTTTCTATCGCTGCGACGTAAGCGGTTTTATCATTCTTTGTACAGTTAGCCAGCATTTGCAGATCGCGCTCGGCTGGAGCATGACCGGCTTTTTCTTCGGCCTTAACGTTTGCTGTAATATCTTTGGAAACCTTGGAGCAATCGCCACTCTGGAATGAAATCTGCGTCATCATGTCTTTGATTTTGGGATCTTCACCACCTTCAGACAGATAACGACCAAACCAGGCAGATGCCTTGGGCAGATTATTCAAACTGTAATAAGTATCACCCAGAGCTTCGTACATTGCCAGTTTTTGAGTGCCGCTCAAACGTCCCGAAGCGACCACGACTTCGTATGCTTTAACCGCAGTATCCTTGTCGCCAGCGGCCATGGCATATGAACCACGGGTACTTTCAATGACATAGGTTTCGTAAGCCGTTTTTCCAGCAATACCGTCTGCATCATGTAATTTGGCCAGCGCGTCTTTATATTTTTTGGCTTTTGCCAGATCGCCGGCTTCATGCAGCAATGTGCCAATAGAAGCTTTGACTGTTTCAGTTGCTTGCGCAAACGCTGGAACTGGAGCAATGCTTGAAACTGCAGACAGACCCAACGCAGCAATGAGCACTCCAAAACGGGCATATCGAAATTTGATCATTACTTTTACTCTTTATAAAAGAAGTTTATATACGAAAAAATCGGCAGGGTAACCCTGCCGATTTTCATTTTTCAGTGACGCAGCGAGTCAGGAAGATAGCGTAAGCGATAACATAACATGCTTTTATCCTGCCGCGAAACTTTTGTGTTTATCCAGAATTGGTCTTTTGATCAATCAACAAACTGCTCATTACCAACCATCCCGATCTTGGTCACATTATTACGCTGCGCTGCGGCCATCACGCTGGCCACCGTTTTATAGGCCACCAGTTTGTTGGGGCGCAGATGCACTTCCGGCTGATCCGGAATGGCTGCCACGCCACGCAACTTATCTTCCAGTAATGCATAGGTCGGCACAACTTCACCGTTCCACAGTATCGTTCCGTCAAAATCAATGTCGATATTCACCACGGTCGGCGGCGCCGACTGCGGCGGCGGCGTGCCGTTCGGCATGTTCAGATTCACCGCATGATTCTGAATCGGGATCGTGATAATCAGCATAATGATCAATACCAGCATCACGTCGATCAACGGCGTCATGTTCATCTCGATCATGACCTCCGGCTCACCGGCTGCCGCACTTAAATTCATTCCCATCTTCTCTCCTCAAACTTCACTTAGTTTTTCGGTGGTGGCGTGACTACGAAACCAACCTTCGCAATTCCCGCTCGCTGTGCCGTCAGGATGACTCTGCCGACGAATTCATAACGCGCATTCTGATCACCTCGAATATGCACCTCCGGCTGTGGCGTCAATACCGACACAGTCTTGAGTCTTTCGAGCAGTTCATTATTGTCTGCCAGTTTCTTTTGACCCCAATAGATCGCGCCATCTTTGTCTACCGACAGATCAACGTCTTCAATATGCGTCTTGAAAATCTGGTTGCGTTCTTTCGGCAGTTCCACCTTGACCGTATGCGTCACTACCGGTACCGTGATCAGGAAAATGATCAGCAGCACCAGCATCACGTCCACTAACGGCGTGGTGTTGATGGTACTGTTGACTTCATCTTCACCGCCCCCATCGGGGTTACCCATTGCCATTGCCATATGCTTGAACTCCTTAAATTGCCACTTCCGGTTCTGAAATCGATCAGGCTTTTTTGGATGAATTGCCTGCCGTGCTCATCGCGCCGCTGATCAACACCAGATGCACGTCCGCACTGAAGGCGCGCACTTCTTCCATTGACGATTTATTGCGACGGACCAGGAAGTTGTAACCCAGAACCGCAGGCACCGCCACGAACAGACCGAAGGCAGTCATGATCAGCGCTTCACCAACCGGACCGGCCACTTTATCGATCGAAGCCTGTCCTGCAATACCGATGGCGGTCAGCGCATTGTAAATACCCCAGACCGTGCCGAACAGGCCGATGAACGGTGCCGTTGAACCTACGGTCGCCAGGAAGGCCAGGCCATCCTGCAGACGGCTCTGGATTTTATCTACCGCGCGCTGGATGGACATGGTGATCCATTCGTTGAGGGCGATATTTTCCAGCAGCGAGCCTTCATGGTGCTCAGACGCTTTGGTGCCGGTTTCGGCGATGTAGCGGAACGGACTGCCTTCTTTCAGGGTGGCGATACCGGTCTGCACTGACGCTGCTTTCCAGAAGCTTTTCTTTGCATCGCTGGCCTGGGAGTTCAGTTTGAACTGGTCGATCAGTTTGGTGATCAGGATGTACCAGCTGCCCATGGACATGATGGACAGGATGATCAGGGTGCCTTTGGAAATAAAGTCACCGTGCCAGACGGCTTCCAGACCATAGGGATTGTCGACAGTTTCTTTGGTTTCTGCGGGCGCTGCAGATGCAGGCGCTGCTGTCGCGTCGGCGGGCGCTGCGGCCGCTGCGGCCGGCGCTGCGGCTGGCGCTGCAGCCGGCGCATCGGCTGCAAAACTGACGGCGCTGGCGGACAGAACAATCGCCGCGAAAAGTGCTGAGAGGGAGATTGAGATGCGGTTTTTCATGTTTACTTCCTTAAAAAATTAAATTCAAATCAAATCAAATTGGTACTGGATCGTTTTCGTCGTTTGACTTAATCCGGCAATTTCCACACGTAATCCACAACAGTCCATGATTGCTGCGGTTTTCCATCAATAGTGCCAGGCTTGAATTTACACAAACTCAGCGCATTCTTTGCTGCTGCATCCAACGCCCTGAAACCGGAAGATTTTTCAATCTTGGAATCGGCCACTTTACCGTCCAGGCCAATCAGGAACGTTAACCTGGTTGTACCCTGCTCTTCATTACGCAGTGAGTTGCGCGGATAATCCGGCCTCTCGCAGGTACTGAAATCAACCACTGCCTTGACTACCGACGGGCCGGTTGACGGCTTGGCCGCCACGGGCGCTGCAACGTGCAAATCTGAATGCGGGGGCTGAACGTTCGATACCGCAGTAATCGCGTTCGGCGTTGGCTGCTGCGCGACCTGAACTTCCGGCGGCGGAATGAAAGGGGGGGGTGGTGCAGCCAGTTTTGGCGGCGGCGGCGGCGCATCTGGCGGTGGTGGCGGTGGCTTCACCTCTTCGATGACTTTCGTTTCCAGCGGCACTTCCTTGATGACAGAAATGATCTTCTTGCCCAACCCGGTTAACAACGCATAAATGAGGATTGCGTGCACCAGTACAACTACAGTTATGCCGGTCAGCTTGCTGCCGGTTTCCTCGCCCTGCTGTGAAAAATCCATACTCTCCCTCCAATACTGCTTAATATTTACTGACAGTCGCTTGTATGACTGGCAGCACTAATAACTGCTTTTTTCAGATATATTGTGTACGGCTGAAACTCTGCATTCTAACCATAAACAACACGCAAAAATATTCTTTCAAGAATTTTATTTGCCCGGTCAAATACCCACCAGGTCAATTTCTATATCCTGCAGAAATCGTCAAAAATCTGAAATAAAGCCTGTCATTTTATTTCGTTCCTCCGGTTTTAAGATCCCGAATGTCCTGCACGAAATAATTCAGACGCATAGAACCACCTGGACGCGTCCTGTGTCAAGTGTGCGAACAATTTCCATCAGGAATTTTTTTCGTAAAATTCATTCAATTTCCAGTGATTCGTGAAATGCCAAAAGTATTGCATCGCAACAATTTTTATGGCTATTTTAGTTCCGATGCTTTGTTAAAACGATTCAGCATCTACTGTGCTCCATCAATGTTATTTGACAATAATGAAACTTATTTTTCTTAACGAAACTTGGTATATTAACTTTGATGCAACGCAATATATCTGAGGAATTTAAGAAAACAATTTAATCATTTTTCCATGGATATTTTTTTGAAAAAAATTCAGATTTATTTTTTGTAAATCCTGAAAATATGTTCTCTAAGTCTGATTAAAAAAATGGAACGTTTCGCTTTGCGACCGCCTGGCAATTCATCCAATGCTGCGTTGCTGTGAGGCCTGCCCACAAGCGCAGAAACGTGAATCCATTCTATTTGGCAAAATTCCCCCCAGATATAACAAACTGGGCATGTTTAGATGTCCAGGCACGCAAGTTAAGTAAGTAATCAGCCTTTGTGATGGGAGCCAAAGCCTCACATATTACGGAAGCCCAGACTGAATTACTTCGCAACCACAACGATCGATCGTATTGAACGAGTAACTTGGCAGGATCAGAATACTGAAGGCTGGCAAATCTTTTACTCAAATCGCTGCCAGACGGCTGCGTTCAGGTGGGCTTATCCAGACGGCGAATAAAATTACAAGCATGGCCTGAAGCGCTGCGCCCGGCAGCCACGCAACCCATTCTCGCCGCTGAATCAACAGAATAGTTGCCGAAGCTAAAACAAAGCCCTACAATCTGCGCGGTACTCAGATTACGGGCAGCAATACTCTCTCATTAACACTACGGCACTTATCAGCGCACATTTTGCACCGGCCTGATAAACAACAAGCACTTGGAGTCACTCATGGCATTTTTGCAAGGTAAAAAAATCCTTATCACTGGTTTATTGTCGAACCGTTCAATTGCTTATGGCATCGCGCAAGCGTGCAGGCGCGAAGGCGCAGAACTGGCATTTACTTATGTGGGTGAACGCTTCAAAGATCGGACGACCGAATTTGCAACTGAATTTGGCAGCAACCTGATTTTTGATTGCGACGTCGGCAGCGACGAACAGATCAATGCGGTGTTTACTGATTTAGGTAAATCTTGGGACAAACTGGATGGGCTGGTACACTGCATCGGTTTTGCCCCACGTGAAGCCATTGCGGGCAACTTTCTTGACGGACTGTCGCGGGAATCGTTTCGCATCGCACATGAAATATCCGCCTACAGCTTTCCGGCATTAGCCAAAGCAGCACAGCCGATGTTTAGCGCTGATGCCGCCCTGATCACACTGAGCTATCTCGGTGCCATGCGCGCCATTCCCAATTACAACACCATGGGCCTGGCAAAAGCATCGCTGGAAGCAAGTGTGCGCTACCTCGCCGAGGCACTGGGTAAAGACGGAGTGCGCGTCAATGGCATTTCTGCCGGTCCGATCAAAACTCTGGCCGCAGCCGGCATTAAAGACTTCAGCAAACTATTGGGCATCGCCGCGCAAATGGCACCGTTGCGACGCAACGTAACGATTCATGACGTCGGCAATACAGCTGCGTTTCTTTTATCCCCGCTGGCAAGCGGAATAACAGGTGAAATCATTTACGTCGATGGTGGCTTTTCGCATGTCGCGGTCAACGCAGAATAATGATCGGATTATGCATTTGAGTCAGTGAACCAATGCGACTGTACAAGTTGGAGCTGATTCAAAAAAATAAACAAACTCAATGAATTCAACGATTTATTGAAAGGCATGTTAAATAATTGGTGCAATAATGACCGTATTACTGTATATTCCGTTGTGCGCTGCAATACACCAGCAGCGGCAACTTTGAAGTAGCATCGCGAACCCTTGCGTACCGTCTGAAGTCTGGATGACGCAATGAAAAGCCCCCCGCCTTGTATGTCGTCCCACTAGACATCGTCCCGGCGCAAAGCTTTTTGTGCCGAAATTTCATTGTTAAAGAATTTTGCGAATCTTTGATTGCGCATTACGCGTGTTCCTTTCACGCGGATTGATACCTCATGTCTTTAACCGTTTCGTTTGGTTGGCGCTGCTGCGCATTGCACTGTTGTGCAATGCATTAGTACTTGGTACGACACTTACGAAAGATAAAGAATGACATTTGAAATTATCGGTTTGCACGCATCCCTTTTAAAAGCTTTAACTGAAGCTGGCTATACCAAGCCAACTCCGGTACAACAACAATCTATCCCGGCCGCAATTTCTGGCCGTGACTTGTTGGTTTCATCCCAGACCGGCTCTGGTAAAACAGCCGCGTTTATGTTGCCCGCCCTGCATAAATTTGCCAGCTTAGAACAAGTAACCAGTGACGGAAAAACACCGAATCAGGAACGTCAGTCTGCAAGAACACGCGGCGATCGCCCACGTTTTCAGGCTGCCAAACCAAAAATGCTGGTATTGACGCCAACACGTGAATTGGCATTGCAGGTCACCACCGCAACAGATAAATATGGCATTTACATGCGCCGTATTCGCGCAGTTTCAATTCTTGGCGGCATGCCCTATCCTAAACAAATGCAATTGCTGTCGAAAAATCCTGAGATTTTGGTCGCGACCCCTGGTCGATTAATTGATCATATGGAATCGGGCAAAATTGATTTTTCGGAACTGGAAATTTTGGTCCTGGATGAAGCTGACCGCATGCTGGATATGGGCTTTATTGACGATATTGAAAAAATCGTTGCAGCTACTCCGGCAAATCGTCAGACCATGCTGTTCTCTGCGACTCTGGATGGCGTAGTCGGCAACATGGCTCGTCGCATCACAAACAATCCGATGATTATTCAGATCGCAGGCTCTTCCGTCAAACATGAAAACATTACCCAACGGGTGCATTTCGTCGACGACATGTCGCACAAAAATCGCTTGTTAGATCATTTATTGCGCGATGAAACATTGGATCAGGCTGTGATTTTCACAGCGACCAAACGCGACGCAGACACCATTGCCGACCGCCTCAATATTGCTGGTTTTGCCGCAGCGGCCCTGCATGGTGACATGCATCAGGGAGCACGGAACCGGACTCTGGACGGATTGCGTCGCGGTCAGGTACGCGTTTTGGTGGCCACGGATGTTGCCGCGCGCGGTATTGATGTGCCGGCAATTACACACGTATTCAACTACGACTTGCCCAAATTCCCTGAAGACTACGTGCATCGCATTGGCCGCACTGGTCGTGCCGGTCGTAACGGCGTGGCAATCTCATTGGTGAATCACGCCGAAAGCATGAATGTCAAACGCATCGAACGTTTCACAAAGCAGTTGATTCCGGTAGAAGTTGTACCGGGTTTCGAAGCCAAACGCAGCGCGGCACCTCGTTCGTCTGCCAAACCAGGTGGATGGAAACCAGGCGATGGCCGGTCGAACAGCCGCAGCGGTTCAGGTAGCGGATATGCCGGCGCCAACAAGCCGGCTCAACGCACTTTCAGTACACCGGCCAAAGAAGCTGGCGGATATAAGGGCAACCGCTCTTCAGAGGGACGGCGTTCGTTCGGCGACCGTTGATTGCAGGATAAAAGCGGCAAGCCTGCTCGACCTGCAGATCGGCATGGGAGCGCCCGGCATAACTGACCGAGCGCAACTGCCACACCACCCGGCATGCGGGTCCGCTCCGGATGGTTGAGGTTTAGCTAAGCCGGGGAAACCCGCAGACCCTTGACCACGAGAGTTTTGTGGTATGTGGTCCGCTCACCCTGATCGACAGCGCCTTTTATGCAGCTCGTGTTTCCCGGCTCATGATTGATGATCCGTACCTCCTTCCCACGGTCGGTCACCCTTGTGCAGTTGTACTTCACTTCGCTCGCTGTAGTCAGCTTGCGGGAGGACTTGCACCTCCGGGAATACGCCCATGCCGGGCGCACCACCACGGAAAAAAGCGACTGGAATCAGTCGCTTTTTTTTCAAGATCAAACTTAATGTCTGGCAGTCCGGAGCGCAATTCGATGGAAACAGGACGAAACGCCAAGTGTCTGACAATTAAGGGGATAATATATCCGCTTTTCAATCTGGTATATGACTAAAATAGCGACTCTCTCTTTACGAGCATGATGACTATGACTTCTTCGATCAAATTAACTTCGTTTTCCCATGGTGGTGGCTGCGGTTGCAAGATTGCGCCGGGAGTCCTGGCGGAGATATTGAAAAACTCTAACGGTTTTCCCATTCCCCCTCAATTGATGGTTGGAATAGAAAACTGCGACGATGCGGCCGTCTATAAACTGAACGACCAGCAAGCCTTGATCGCAACGACCGATTTTTTTATGCCGATTGTGGACGATCCCTTTGATTTTGGCCGGATTGCAGCGACCAACGCGATTTCCGACGTGTATGCCATGGGTGGAACGCCCATCCTCGCGCTGGCTCTGGTCGGTATGCCGATCAGCCAGTTGCCTCTGGACGTGATTGCCCAGGTTTTGAAAGGTGGAGAATCTATCTGCGCAGAGGCCGGTATCCCCATCGCCGGCGGCCACACGATTGACTCGGTCGAGCCGATATACGGATTAGTCGTTTTAGGCCTGGTGCACCCGTCCAAAGTCAAACGCAATGGCGATGCGCAGGCAGGAGACAAGCTGATTCTTGGGAAAGGTTTGGGCGTAGGAATCCTGTCCGCAGCGCTTAAAAAAGGAGTTCTCGATCAGGCCGGCTACGCCAGCATGATCAGCACTACCACCCAACTCAATAAGCCAGGCGCGGCTTTGGCCGAAATGGCCGGAATTGGCGCAATCACCGACGTCACAGGTTTTGGATTGCTGGGGCATTTGCTTGAAGTAGCCCGCGCATCCAAACTGGATGCGCACATTTCAATGTCTGCAATACCGTTGCTGGATCAGGTGTCCGGTTTGGCCGAGCAGGGTTGTATTACGGGCGCTTCCGGCCGCAATTGGTCCGCTTATGGCCAGGATGTCACTTTGCAGCCGGGTATCAGCCACACTCAGCAACATCTGCTTTGCGATCCGCAGACCTCAGGTGGCTTATTGGTTTCCGTTCGCCCGGAAGCGGTTCACGATGTGTTGGCGCTGTTTCACCGGTCGGGCTTTCAGTATGCCCGCGAGATTGGCGAACTGGTTGAAGCTGCCGGCGCAGCCCGCATCATCGTGGCTCCATAAACTCCGTTTGTCACACTACCCATAACAATTCTCCTGCAGGCAGATCATGAACCAATTAGAACAACTCAAAAAAGTTACTACCGTTGTTGCCGATACCGGTGATTTTCAGTCAATGAAAGTCTTCTCTCCACAGGATGCGACGACCAATCCCTCATTAATTTTGAAGGCAGTTCAAAAGCCAGAATACCTTCCCTTGCTTGTGAAAGTCATGCAGGAACATCCCAACGCCAGTCCCACCGAAGTAATTGACCATCTGCTGGTGGCTTTTGGTTTGCAGATACTTGCGCTCGTCCCGGGGCGCGTCTCCACTGAAACCGACGCGCATCTTTCTTTTGATACTGCGGCCACCATTAGCAAAGGCCGTCACCTGATCGCACTATATGAAGCAGCGGGAGTTTCACGTGACCGGATATTAATCAAAATTGCGTCGACCTGGGAGGGCATACAGGCGGCAGCCGTTCTCGAAAAAGATGGCATCCATTGCAATATGACCTTACTGTTCTCACTCCCGCAAGCCGTGGCCTGTGCCCGCGCCGGGGTCCAGCTGATTTCACCTTTTGTTGGACGCATCTATGACTGGCACAAGAAAAATACCGGGCAGGAATACGGTGCAGCCGACGATCCTGGCGTACTGTCGGTCAGGCAAATTTATAACTACTATCGCAAATTTGGATTTAGAACAGAAATTATGGGAGCAAGTTTCAGAAATACCGGACAAATTCTTGAGCTGGCCGGCTGTGATTTACTGACCATCAGCCCGGAGTTGCTGCAAAAACTGAGTGAGTCCGACGCCCCTGTTCCAACCCGGTTAGATCATCAGTCAGCCCAGTCCTGCAATTTGCAGGAGCTTCAATTAAATCAGTCTGAATTCCGGCTTGCATTGAACAACGATGCAATGGCCAGTGAAAAACTGGCTGAAGGAATTCGATTGTTTTGTGCAGATACTGTCAAACTGGAACAGTTAATTATTTCAAAGAAAAATTAGAGTCAACCTGTCTGCATTCGGCATGCTTTCACCAATAAAAAAGCCGCCAGGCGGCTTTTTTATCCGGGGTCTGTTATTTTTTCAGCCCATGATCTTTTTGTGCTTTGGCCACCAATGCATCCAAAACCTGCAATGCGGCTTTTGAACCGTCCACCTCCGACATGCCAGGATTCTGGTTCATCACGACGCTGGGGGAAGTCATGTAGCGACCGTCAACAAACAGTGTTGGAACTCCATCAATTTTATAAGCCTCCTGCAATGACTTGGCGCGCCGCATTTTGGACTCAATCGCAAATGATTTGGAGATGTCCAGGTACTTGGTTTTATCGACGCCATTTTTTGTCACGAAAGCCAGGATGTCCTGGTCAGTGCGCAAGAAGACGCGGTCTTTGTGAATAGCCTGAAAAACACGGGCATGTAATTCGCCGAGCTTATCCATTGCTTCCAAGGTGTAATACAGTCGCTGCAACGGTTGCTGCCCCTGACCAAAATCCACGTGAATACGTTTAAATGAAATCGCGTTACCTTGTTTTTTAACCCACTCGGTAATGAATGGATCTAATACATTGCAATGCGGACAGGCATAAAAAAAGAATTCGGTCACTTCAATTTTGCCGGGTGAATCGGTCTGCTGGGGTTGAGCCAACACCTGAAATTCCCTGCCAATTTCAGGATTGCTCGTGCTCGCCAGCACCCCGAAAGACACGATCCCGAAGGTCAGTGCTACCAGTAATTTTTTAATTAAGTGCATTTTTCATCAACCTTTATTTAGGAGTTTTTATCACTGCTACATCAATACTGTTTTCGGACAATTTACTGCGCATACGATTCATGCTTTCAATCTGATCAAACGGCCCAATGCGTACCCGGTACAAACTGTCGCCTTCAGAATTGGTAACGCGTGATTCCACGCCAATTAATGCCAGTTTGGCGCGGGCACTTTCTGCGTCACCCGAATCACGAAACGCGCCAACCTGCAGATAATAGCTGGGAGATTTGTCGTCAGAATCATTTTTAGTTGCAGCTGAGTCAGCTGGCTTGACATTTTTAGTGTCTGGCCTGCTATCAACTTTCGGATCGGTTTTTAGTGCGTCAGGTGCCCGGACCATCGCGTTGGGCACAACCGCCGTATTCTCAACCGGCGTTGCGGCATCTGGCTGCCTGTTGGCATTTGCCATAATCTCTTTTGCCGAACTGCCGTATAAAGGCCTGTTCGGGTCGGTCAACTGCACAGTAGGTGCATCGCTTTTACTGATACCCAGTTTATTGGTAAACGGCGTTGATGTTTTGGTGATCATCAAAGCGACAACCACAGCAATCGACAGTCCCACCACCAGTCCAATAATGATCCCAAGCAGCGTGCCGCCGAATTGCTTATTCTTCACATTACTTTTCATATGCCTCCTGAATCACCGCTCTGCATTATCCCAATTAACTACACTTTACATTTTCGTCGGAGCGCTCACACCAATGAGGCTTAAACCGTTGTGCAAAACCTGTTTCGTCGCCAGCAATAACGCCACCCGCGCCTTTTTTAACAGCGCATCGTCAACCAATACGCGTTCGGCATTGTAATAGCTATGCATCTCGCCTGCCAGCTCACGCAAATAAAATGCAACCTGATGTGGCCCAAGCTCATCCAATGCACGTTCCAGACTTTCAGGAAATTCAGCCAGCTTTGCCAACAAACTTGCTTCGCGTGGTGCGGTCAACATTGACAGATCCAATGTCTGTGCATTTTCCAGCACAGAATCCACCAACTCATGGCCAACCTTTTCCAGAACCGAGCAAATGCGGGCATGGGCATACTGAACGTAATACACGGGGTTTTCATCTGACCGTTCCAGTGCCACATCCACATCAAACACAAACTCGGTATCTGCCTTGCGCGAAATCAGGAAAAACCGCACTGCATCACGTCCTGTCGCAATATCGCCGTTGCCGGACCAGTCAATCAAATCACGCAACGTCACATACGAGCCGGCACGCTTGGACAATTTAACTTCCGCGCCGTCTTTCATTACTGTGACCATCTTATGCAGAACATAGTCCGGGTAACCTTGTGGAATTCCTGCATTCACTGCCTGCAACCCCGCCCTGACTCGGGCAATGGTTCCATGATGGTCGCTACCCTGGACATTCACTGCTTTTTTGAAACCGCGCTGCCACTTGTTGATATGATAGGCAACATCAGGAACAAAATAAGTGAACGTGCCATCAGATTTTTTCATGACACGGTCTTTATCATCACCGAAGTCCGTGCTCCTCAACCATAAGGCGCCATCCAGTTCGTACGTCTTTCCAGACTTCTGCAATGCACTGACTGTCTCTGCGACCTTACCGTCAGAATACAGAGAAGATTCAAGAAAATAGTGGTCGAAGCGAACGCCGAATGCCTGCAGATCCATGTCCTGCTCACGGCGCAAATAGCAGACACTGAAATGACGGATTGAATCGATATCATCAACGTCACCACTTGCAGTAACCGTGATTGACGACGCATCACCATCAGTCGAAGCCACCGTTTTTTTAGCCAGAAAATCGTCCGCGATTTCCTTGATGTAGTCCCCGTTATAGGCAGACTCGGGCCAGCCGGGTTGGCCAGGCTGCAGGCCACGCACACGCGCCTGAACTGACAGCGCCAGGTTCGCAATCTGAACGCCCGCATCGTTATAATAAAACTCCCGGGTCACAGCAAAACCCTGGGCAGTCATCAGCGCAGAAATGGCATCACCCAAGGCAGCTTGACGTCCATGTCCGACGTGCAATGGACCGGTAGGGTTGGCAGACACAAATTCAACGACGACGGGAGCATTGGCTCCACGTGTGCTTTTTCCAAAGTCGGCGCCCTGCTGCAGGATATGCTGTATGACCGCCTGTTTGGCCGCGTCTTTGATGCGGATGTTAATAAAGCCTGGCCCGGCAATCTCGGCACTGGAAATAATATCGTCAGGTTGGGACATTAATTCAGCAACAATGACCTGCGCCAGTTCACGTGGATTTTTTTTCAGTGACTTTGCAATCTGCATGGCGATATTGCAGGCAATATCTCCATGCGAGGCATCACGCGGACGTTCGAGTGTCGGCGTGACTGCGAGCGTCGATGCGCCACTGGATAACAAGGGAGTTATTGCTTTATTTATAAGCGTCAGGATATGTTGTTTTTGTTGAGCAAGCATGCTTAAGTCCAATAAAAGGTAGCCAACATTATACTGTGTAGTGACATGTTTGATAGCAACAGTTATTTATGAATTTGAAGTGTAGAATAGGCGACTTTTTAACTGGCTAATATATGTGGTTCAAGAACCTGCAAATCTATCGTATCCCCGCTCCATGGAAGTTCGACCAGGATGAATTCATTTCACAGCTGGCAACCCAGGCTTTTCAGACCTGCAGCAACTCAGAAATGCAAAGTCAGGGATGGGTAGCGCCACGCGCCGATGGCGAGCTGGTACACAGCGTGAATCAACAATTGTTATTGCAATTGACTACGGAACGCAAGTTATTGCCGAACAGTGTAATCAATCAGGTTGCCAAGGCCCGCGCACTTGAAGTAGAAGAGCAGCAGGGATTTAAACCAGGCCGCAAGATGTTGAAGGAAATAAAAGAGCAGGTTGGTGAAGAATTATTGCCACGCGCCTTCAGCATCCAACGCTCAACCATGGTCTGGATAGACCCTGTGCATGGCTGGTTGGTGATTGATGCATCAAGTCCGGCCAAATCCGATGAGGTATTAAAGTTGCTGTTGAAATGTTGCGATAAGCTGCCTCTGGAAATGCTGCGTGTTGAGTTGTCTCCGCTTGCGGCAATGACTGACTGGTTGGCCGGAAATGAGGCGCCGACAGGATTTACGATTGATCAGGATACTGAGCTGCGCTCCAAGTCGGAATCGAAAGCAACCGTGCGCTACGTGCGGCACGCCCTTGATCCAAAAGAAATTGCCAGTCATATCGCTTCAGGAAAACAATGTACCAAGCTTGCACTAACCTGGGCAGACAAGGTTTCGTTTGTCTTGACAGAAAACCTGACCTTAAAACGGGTCCAGGCTTTAGATGTGTTAACGGAGCAAGACAATGCCCAGAACGAAAATGAAAAGCTGGATGGCGATTTTGCACTAATGTGCGGTGAATTGAATCGATTATTTTCTGACCTGGTATTTGCGTTGGGCGGCGAAGCCAAACAGGCCTGAAATTAGATTTATCGCCACTGGCAAGCCATTGACTCAGGTGCCCGCGCAAGCGGGCATTATAAATTTCAGAGCTCAGAGCAGACTACATAAAGTCAAGCCAACCCCGAGTATGCAAAAATCAAAAACTGCGGACAGATCCGGTGCAGGTCACGACGTGACGTCACGCCATTCAACAACTACCTCCTCCCAATCATCGTGCGATGTTTTTACTTCCAGCTCAGTTATTGATGTTGAATTATTTTTCTGAAGGTTAAGTTAATGCGTGGAGAAACTGCAGTTTTAGTTTTGAGGAGACTGTGGGTCCAGAATTCCTGAACTGGTGGTCGCATGATCAATAAACTGCCATTCTCCAAAAAGAGAGAAGCGACTGTTTTATCTTTTTTATGTCGAAAGGCAAACTTGCGGCTGCCACCAAGGCTCAGTGAGGCGATAGGCGCTTTGCGGTCCAACTCTGCTTCATTATCGCTATGCCACCCCATGCCGTCTTCACCATCGTGATAGAAGTTGAGCAAGCATGAATTGAACTCCCACTCTGAAATTACCTCGATCCTGCGTTTGATGAACAGCAGTTCCGGCGTCCATGACTGGGGAATTTTTTGAATGCCGGAATAGGTGTATGAACAACCATCATCTGCAACCCAGGCAACTTTTCTGCGAGTGGATATCTTTTGGCCAAACATGAGAACTTGTTCAGGCTGCCATTGAAGAGATACTTTTAGCGCATGGAACAAATCAATGCATTGCCCTTCATCGAAAAGCTCAGGCAGATATTGTGCCTGGCCGTCTTTGGGCAGTAAGTCAGATTGCAGGCTGGTTTGGGGGTTATCAAACAGTTCTTTTTGCATGAAATCTCTCGACAGTTCTTTTGCGATCAACGTCTGGTTTTACTTTCAATTTATCATGAGGTGTTCTGTTATACAGCATTTCACCGCTATATATCTTAGCCAATGCAGTCGGAGGCGAGAGAAAATCCTGCAGCAGTGTGCATCAGAACCGGCTGACTATCTTTGGGTGAATCTGCGCTTTATTTACCGCAGACTGATGATGAACGCGACAAACCAGATCCGTAAGTCACTTCAGACGGCGCGACATCGTTTCGCTAATTTCCATTAAATTAAAGTGAACAGAGGTTAGATTAGAGTTTGCGAGAATCGCGGCATGAAAAATTCAAAATATTTCAGCCAAGAGCCCTGAATTTAAGGACTGTGAAATTTCTTTTTTTCCCCGGTAAATTCTGACTCTTCCCTGCGCTGGCGAAAATCCTGTGTTGTTGCCGCCGACCGAAAATTGACCCACTAACAGGAGTTATGCCGACTCAAAATTGACCCAGGTGTTCTACTTACCCTGCCTAATAGTTAGGCAGGGAGAAAAAGGTGATCACTATGGACATGTTAGGCAAGATACGGCGGATGTTTTTACGCGACAAACTGTCGCTGCATGAAATCTCCAGGCGCACAGGTCTGTCGCGCAATACGATACGCACCTGGCTCAGGAAGCCCGAAGGTGAATTAACCGTTCCATCCTACCGGCGCGGACTTGGGCCGCTGAAACTCAGTCCTTATCATGCCGAATTGGAGCTAGCTCTCAAAGCAGATGCGCATCGCCTTAAACAAGACCGGCGAACCGCCAAAGCTCTGTTCACTCAACTCAAGAGTCAAGGTTACGACGGTGGTTATAGTGGCGTCACCGATTTCATCCGTGACTGGCGCGGTCGTGAAGGCAAAGCACCGCATGCCTTTGTGCCATTGAAATTTGAACTCGGTGAAGCCTTCCAGTTCGACTGGAGCGAAGAAGGTTTAGTCATCGGCGGCGTCTATCGGCGCATGCAGGTGTCCCACCTCAAACTGTGTGCCAGCCGTGCGTTCTGGCTGGTTGCGTATCCCAGCCAGGGCCATGAAATGCTGTTTGATGCCCACACCCGGTCCTTCACGGCGCTAGGTGGCATTCCCCGGCGCGGCATCTACGACAACATGAAGACGGCAGTCGACAAGGTCAACAAAAGCAAGGGCCGCACGGTCAATGCTCGCTTTGCCGTGATGTGCGCCCACTATTTGTTTGATTCAGATTTCTGCAATGTGGCGTCAGGTTGGGAGAAAGGCATCGTCGAAAAGAACGTGCAAGACAGCCGACGGCGAATCTGGATCGAGGCGCAGCAACGTCAATTCAGTTCCTTTGCCGAGCTCAATGTTTGGCTGGGCGAACGCTGCCGTGCTCTCTGGAGTGAGTTGCGACACCCAGAGCACGATGCGTTTAGTGTGGCAGAAATGCTGGAACACGAACGCGCTGAAATGATGCCGATGCCGGCACCATTTGATGGCTACGTCGAGAAACTGGCGCGCGTATCGTCAACCTGCCTGATCAGCGCGCACCGTAACCGTTACTCGGTCCCCTGCGAATTGGCCGGTCAACTGGTCAGCACGCGTCTTTATCCCAACCACGTCAGCGTCATCGCCAATGATGTCATCGTTGCCCGTCATCTCCGGCTCACTGAACGTGCGCTGATCTGCTACGACTGGCAACACTACATTCCTCTGATCCAACGTAAGCCCGGCGCACTTCGAAACGGCGCGCCCTTTGCAGACATGCCAGCACCTTTGATGCGATTGAAACAAGGGCTGATGCGCCATGCAGGAGGTGACCGGATTATGGCGCAAGTATTGGCCACCGTGCCGACTGTAGGGTTGGATGTCGTGCTGGTTGCGGTTGAGTTGGTCAACGAATCCGGCGCGCTCAGTGCTGAACACATTCTGAATGTATTGGCCAGATTAGATGGAAGCCCAGTACCAGAGACTGTTGAAACCAGCCTGGAACTAAAAGAAGCGCCAGTAGCGAATACTGAACGCTATGACAGTTTACGAGAGCTGGATGACGTCACAACCAGCACACAGGGAGAACAATAATGAGCAACATCACAGCAGAATTAAATTCCTTACGCCTGCACGGCATGTCCAGCGCCTGGGCAGAATTGGTTACGCAGGGCACCACACCCACAGAGCCGCTCCAATGGATTATTGAACATCTTCTACAGGCGGAATTTACAGAGCGCGGCATGAAATCAATACGTCATCAAATGGCCATGGCCAAGTTTCCGGTACATCGTGATCTGGCCGGATTTGACTTTAGCTCCTCCAGCGTCGATCAGGTGTTGGTCAAACAACTGGCCACATTGGCGTTTACGGATACAGCACAGAATGCGGTATTTATTGGTGGACCAGGTACAGGCAAGACCCACATTGCTACTGCGATTGCTGTCTCTGGCATTACCACGAAAGGAAAGCGGGTTCGGTTTTATTCGACCGTGGATCTGGTCAATTTACTGGAAAAGGAAAAACGGGACGGCAAGGCAGGACGGCTGGCGCTGCAGATGAGTCGTTTGGACCTCGTCATTCTGGATGAGCTTGGCTATCTCCCATTCAGCCAGGTTGGTGGTGCATTGCTGTTCCACCTGCTCTCTAAACTCTATGAACATACCAGCGTGATCATCACGACCAACCTCAGCTTCTCGGAATGGTCGAGTGTATTTGGTGATGCCAAGATGACGACAGCGTTGTTGGATCGACTGACGCATCACTGCCATATCGTCGAAACGGGTAACGAGTCTTATCGTTTCCATCACAGCAGTTCGGCAGCCAAAGTCAGAATTCAAACGCGTGAGCAAGGACGCAAGGGAGGAGGAAAAGCAGAAAAGGAAGAAGAGGCACGTTAAGTTTGCGCGCGGGGTAGTCACTTCGGACTACGCCCTTCGTGACTACCCCGCAACTGCTTAACCCGGGTAACACGATAAATGGATAGGTTAAAAACCAACTGTTTGTTAGACTTATCCACAATTGCTGGTTCACGAAACAGCAACTCGCCCTGGGTCAATATTCAATCGGCAGGGTGGGTCAATATTCAGTCGGCGCCAACAGTCCAGGTCCACAACCCATGTGTAGGCCTCATATCTGGTTTCTGTTCGTCAGGTCGTGACTTTGTTCCACGCTTACTTCAGCCCTCGCCTCACGACGATGCCCTTGCGCTTCACCAACCCTACGCCACCATCAGGCTGGGTAGAGAACTTTCACCTCCGAGCTGTTGAGCATGATCGGCACACATAAAAATGCCCGCTTGCGCGAGCACTTGTATTTTGGCTACGTTCCCGGAACTCGCCTACATTCTGCAGGCCGCCGATTCGCCGGTAGGCGAATCGCTTCGAGTCCCGCCGAAAGCCGCACTGGCGGCTTTCTCCACTCTGCCAAAATAAAAATGCCCGCTTGCGCGGGCACTTGTATTTTGGCGGAGTGGACGGGACTCGAACCCGCGACCCCCGGCGTGACAGGCCGGTATTCTAACCAACTGAACTACCACTCCAACACGTTAATCTGTGCCTCTAGTTTATCTGGTGGGTGCTGAGAGGCTCGAACTCCCGACCTACGCCTTGTAAGGGCGCCGCTCTACCAACTGAGCTAAGCACCCATTTCTTTGCTTAGTCAGACAAACTAATAACGCATGTCATTGCGTTAGGGACACTATTATATTACAGATCGTTAAGGCCAAACAGCTAAAGCTTTTAATTACTGTAATAAGTTTCAAAACTAAATTTTAAGAGCCCGTGAAAAACGACAGCTCTCACTTTAAGAAAAAACCCACCAGATCACTGGTGGGTTTTCAGGTATAACAGCCTGACGATAACCTACTTTCACACTGGTTGCAGCACTATCATTGGCGCAGAGTCGTTTCACGGTCCTGTTCGGGATGGGAAGGGGTGGGACCGACTCGCTATGGTCATCAGGCATGACTTGTTGATTCGCTGAGGCGACCGGTAATCTGGTTGTCGCAACAAATCCAATTGGGAAGAAGCAGCAGAGGGTATCTTGTTTTATTGTTGATCGTTTTTTATAGTGGTGTGATTGCGCAAACAAACTGGCAACTACTCTTGTAGCCTATACCGGTCAAGGTTATAGGGACAAGCCTTACGGGCAATTAGTACTGGTTAGCTTAACGCATTACTGCGCTTCCACACCCAGCCTATCAACGTCCTGGTCTCGAACGACCCTTCAAGGAGCTTAAAGCTCCGGGATATCTCATCTTAAGGCGAGTTTCCCGCTTAGATGCTTTCAGCGGTTATCTCTTCCGAACATAGCTACCCGGCAATGCCACTGGCGTGACAACCGGTACACCAGAGGTTCGTCCACTCCGGTCCTCTCGTACTAGGAGCAGCCCCCTTCAAATATCCAACGCCCACGGCAGATAGGGACCAAACTGTCTCACGACGTTTTAAACCCAGCTCACGTACCACTTTAAATGGCGAACAGCCATACCCTTGGGACCGGCTACAGCCCCAGGATGTGATGAGCCGACATCGAGGTGCCAAACTCCCCCGTCGATATGAACTCTTGGGAGGAATCAGCCTGTTATCCCCAGAGTACCTTTTATCCGTTGAGCGATGGCCCTTCCATACAGAACCACCGGATCACTATGTCCTACTTTCGTACCTGCTCGACTTGTCAGTCTCGCAGTTAAGCACGCTTATGCCATTGCACTATGAGCACGATGTCCGACCGTACCTAGCGTACCTTCGAACTCCTCCGTTACACTTTGGGAGGAGACCGCCCCAGTCAAACTGCCTACCATGCACTGTCCCCAACCCGGATAACGGGTCAAGGTTAGAATCTCAAACAAACCAGGGTGGTATTTCAAGGTTGGCTCCACGCAGACTGGCGTCCACGCTTCAATGCCTCCCACCTATCCTACACAGATTGGTTCAAAATTCAATGCAAAGCTACAGTAAAGGTTCATGGGGTCTTTCCGTCTAGCCGCGGGTAGATTGCATCATCACAAACACTTCAACTTCGCTGAGTCTCGGGAGGAGACAGTGTGGCCATCATTACTCCATTCGTGCAGGTCGGAACTTACCCGACAAGGAATTTCGCTACCTTAGGACCGTTATAGTTACGGCCGCCGTTTACTGGGACTTCAATCAAGAGCTTGCACCCCATCATTTAATCTTCCAGCACCGGGCAGGAGTCACACCCTATACGTCCACTTTCGTGTTTGCAGAGTGCTGTGTTTTTATTAAACAGTCGCAGCCACCTTTTTATTGCAACCCTTTCGCCCTCCCGTTGTTCACGGTCAAGCTACAAGGGCGCACCTTATCCCGAAGTTACGGTGCAAATTTGCCGAGTTCCTTCTCCTGAGTTCTCTCAAGCGCCTTAGAATACTCATCTCGCCCACCTGTGTCGGTTTGCGGTACGGTCTCGTATGACTGAAGCTTAGAGGCTTTTCTTGGAACCACTTCCGATTGCTTCGCCAATAAATTGACTCGTCTCGTCCCCTTGAATTCCGTGCCCGGATTTACCTAAGCACCTTCTACAAGACAAAAACAGGCTCTTCCAACCGCCTGACAACCTTCCGCGATCCGTCCCCCCATCGCATCATACGACGGTGCAGGAATATTAACCTGCTTCCCATCAGCTACGCATCTCTGCCTCGCCTTAGGGGCCGACTCACCCTGCTCCGATGAACGTTGAACAGGAAACCTTGGGCTTACGGCGTGGGGGCTTTTCACCCCCATTATCGCTACTCATGTCAGCATTCGCACTTCTGATACCTCCAGCATCCTTTACAAGACACCTTCGCAGGCTTACAGAACGCTCTCCTACCATATCAATTGCTTGATATCCGCAGCTTCGGTGACTGGCTTAGCCCCGTTACATCTTCCGCGCAGGACGACTCGATCAGTGAGCTATTACGCTTTCTTTAAAGGGTGGCTGCTTCTAAGCCAACCTCCTGACTGTTTTAGCCTTCCCACTTCGTTTTCCACTTAGCCAATCTTTGGGACCTTAGCTGGCGGTCTGGGTTGTTTCCCTCTTGACGCCGGACGTTAGCACCCGACGTCTGTCTCCCAAGCTCGCACTCATCGGTATTCGGAGTTTGCAATGGGTTGGTAAGTCGCGATGACCCCCTAGCCATAACAGTGCTCTACCCCCGATGGTGATACTTGAGGCACTACCTAAATAGTTTTCGGAGAGAACCAGCTATTTCCAAGTTTGTTTAGCCTTTCACCCCTACCCACAGCTCATCCCCTAATTTTTCAACATTAGTGGGTTCGGACCTCCAGTGCGTGTTACCGCACCTTCATCCTGGCCATGAGTAGATCACTTGGTTTCGGGTCTACACCCAGCGACTATTTCGCCCTGTTCGGACTCGATTTCTCTTCGGCTTCCCTATGCGGTTAACCTTGCCACTGAATGTAAGTCGCTGACCCATTATACAAAAGGTACGCAGTCACTCCATTTTGCAAGAGCTCCTACTGTTTGTATGCACACGGTTTCAGGATCTATTTCACTCCCCTTCCGGGGTTCTTTTCGCCTTTCCCTCACGGTACTGGTTCACTATCGGTCGATATCACGTATTTAGCCTTGGAGGATGGTCCCCCCATGTTCAGACAGGATTTCTCGTGTCCCGCCCTACTTGTCGTTAACCTAGTACCACTGCACTCTTTTCATATACGGGGCTATCACCCACTATCGCCGGACTTTCCAGACCGTTCTATTAAAAGCACAGCTATCATTAACAGGCTCTTCCCATTTCGCTCGCCACTACTTTGGGAATCTCGGTTGATTTCTTTTCCTGCAGCTACTTAGATGTTTCAGTTCGCCGCGTTCGCTTTGCATACCTATGGATTCAGTATGCAATGACCCTAAGGCCGGGTTGCCCCATTCGGAAATCTGCGGATCAAAGCGTGTTTGCTCGCTCCCCGCAGCTTATCGCAAGCTACTACGTCCTTCGTCGCCGGATATCGCCTAGGCATCCACCATGTGCACTTAGTCACTTGTCCCTATAACGTTGACCTCTCATGTCAGCTTCTTCACATCGCTGCAAGTCCCCTGGTTCATCATGAAAGACGTTATAGTTCTTTACTACATCTTACTTTGAGTATTTTGTTGCGTTGCCGTAGCTCAAGTGTCTTTGTATTACTATGCCGTCATTCCTGACGACTACTTGGATCACTCGTTACTACTATGTTTGTTCGATACAATCACAACCCATTTATGCTAAACAAGCAAACTATCCGTTACCGAATAATTTCCTGTCCTGATAAACAAATTACAATTATTTCTACTTACTTCTTCCGAATTGTTAAAGAACGAAACTACCTTCTTGATCCTAAAGATCAAACCTAAATCGCATTGCGCCAACTTGCTGCGCCTGACTTAGGTTTGCACTTTATTTGGTGGAGGTTAACGGGATCGAACCGTTCACCCCCTGCTTGCAAAGCAGGTGCTCTACCAGATGAGCTAAACCCCCGAATTCCTGCCTACTCTCATCAATCTTGTGGTGGGTCTGGTTGGGCTCGAACCAACGACCCCCGCGTTATCAACACGGTGCTCTAACCAACTGAGCTACAGACCCGCGTTGTCGCATTGACGTTGTTGTTATGATGCACTTGCGCACCACAACGGCGGCGTTTCATGTTCTTCTTCACTACAGTCAATAAGTGTGGACACGTACTACTTCGCGTGACTCGAGAAAGGAGGTGATCCAGCCGCACCTTCCGATACGGCTACCTTGTTACGACTTCACCCCAGTCACGAATCCCACCGTGGTAAGCGCCCTCCTTGCGGTTAAGCTACCTACTTCTGGTGAAACCCGCTCCCATGGTGTGACGGGCGGTGTGTACAAGACCCGGGAACGTATTCACCGCGACATGCTGATCCGCGATTACTAGCGATTCCAACTTCATGGAGTCGAGTTGCAGACTCCAATCCGGACTACGATACACTTTCTGGGATTAGCTCCACCTCGCGGTTTGGCGACCCTCTGTATGTACCATTGTATGACGTGTGAAGCCCTACCCATAAGGGCCATGAGGACTTGACGTCATCCCCACCTTCCTCCGGTTTGTCACCGGCAGTCTCATTAAAGTGCCCAACTAAATGATGGCAATTAATGACAAGGGTTGCGCTCGT
>Ga0364918_10047_pt1 | contig 45518 bp, 32 predicted proteins | sample SorcelJu500001C6_2_FD_206957 | JGI IMG/M metagenome (GOLD analysis project Ga0364918, IMG submission 206957) | Enriched cells from Trout Bog Lake Hypolimnion, Wisconsin, USA - BchlTB.June20.5000.01.C6 | ecosystem: Environmental > Aquatic > Freshwater > Lake > Hypolimnion/Profundal zone | place... | reverse complement strand
TATTCAACAATCCCATGGTATCGCCCGACATTCTGGGAGCCTCGGCCGGAGCGGGATTAGGCGCGGCGGTCGGCATTCTGCTGGGCTTCGACTTCGTGGCCATTCAGGCTCTCTCCTTTGCGGGCGGGCTTATCGCCGTGTTACTGGCATGGGCGCTGGCCGCAGGGCTATGCCGCCGCGGAGACCCTGTGCTCATGCTGGTGCTGGTCGGCATCCTCATCGGATCGATGTTCACCGCTCTCATTTCTCTCACCAAGTACATCGCTGATCCACTGAACAAGCTGCCGGCCATTACCTTCTGGCTGCTGGGCAGCTTTGCTTCCATCACTCCCAGGGACGTATGGCTGGCTGGCGTTCCCATTGCCGTGGGCGGCATTCCTCTGCTGCTGTTGCGCTGGCGGCTTAACGTGCTGTGTATGGGAGAGCAGGAAGCGCGCACATTGGGAATGAATACGCGCGCCATGCGATTGATTGTGATTGTCTGCGCCACTCTCATCACCGCCGCCACGGTCTCCATCTGCGGAATGGTGGGCTGGATCGGCCTGGTGGTGCCGCACCTGGCGCGCATGGTGGTTGGACCGAATCACAAATATTTATTGCCCGCAGCGGCCATCACGGGCGGCTGCTTCCTGCTGCTGGTGGACGACGTGGCGCGCACTGCGGGCACATTGGAAATTCCCGTCGGCATTCTGACCGCGTTGATTGGGGCGCCGTTCTTTCTCTTCCTGCTGATGCGGGAACGCAGGCACAAATCATGAATCTGACACTGGAGCACGTGACCGGCGGCTACGGCGTCAGAACCGTGGTGGACGATGTCAGCTTCACGCTGCATCCGGGCGAGGTGGTTTGCCTGCTGGGCGCCAACGGTTGCGGCAAGACAACGCTGTTCAAGATGATACTGTGCCTGCTGCGGCCCAGGCTTGGTTGTGTGCGTCTGGGTGAAGAGAAGATTGCCGATTGGTCGCGGAGCCGTCTGGCGCGCTCCTTCGGTTACGTCCCCCAGATGCATATTCCGCCCTTCGCCTTTGAGGTGCGCGAGATCGTGCTGATGGCGCGTGCCGCGCACTTGGCGCCCTTTGCTTCGCCGGGCAGGGAAGACCGGCGCATTGCAGACCAGGCGCTCGACTATCTGGGCATTTTACATCTGGCCTCCGCGCGCTACACCGAGATCAGCGGCGGCGAACGCCAGTTGGTGCTGATTGCGCGCGCCCTGGCGCAACAGGCGCAATGGCTCATCCTCGACGAACCCGCAGCCAGCCTCGACCTGGGGAATCAAATCAAAGTCTTCCGCGCCATCAGCGAGTTGGCCCGGACCGGCCTGGGTGTGCTGATGACTACACATGTACCCGACCATGCCTTCTTGTATGCATCGCGCGTTGTGCTGATGAGCGAGGGCCGCATTCTGGCCGTGGATACTCCCGCTGAGGCTCTCACGGAGTCCATGCTGCTGAAGGCGTATGGCGTGCCGGTCAGAATCGTGGAAGTTGGCGCCCAGCCGGGAATCATGCCCGGAATCAGGATGGTTGTGCCAAATTAGTCTTAAGGGGAAAGCATGTCGAGAAGATATTTGCTGTACATTTTATGTGCAACGCTGCTCAGCAGCAGCCTGTGCCGCGCTGCTGCTCCCTCTGGCGATAAAGCCTCCACGCGCATCGTAATCGACATGGCTGGCCGCCGGGTCGAGGTGCCCGCGCACATTCACAGGGTACTCTCCATGAGCCCCATGGGCACGATTCTGGTCTATACGCTGGAGCCATCGATGTTGCTGGGATGGAACTACCCGCCTGACGCCGGCGAACGCGCCCTGCTGGCGGAGCCTTATCGCAGCTTGCCGACGCTGGGAGGCTGGTTTGGCAAGGACACGACGGGCAATCTGGAAAAAATCATGCAGGTCCACCCGGACGTGTTGATCTCCATGGGCGACGCCTTCGCCACAGCGCAGGCCGAGCGAGTTCAAGGCCAGACGCATATTCCTGTGTTTATTCTCGACGGCAGCCTGGAGCGTTTGCCGGATACCTATGAAAAAGCCGGGGAGCTGCTGGGAAGCGCGCCGCGCGCGGCACTGCTCGCCGCCGAATGTCGCCGGACTCTGAATGAGATCAAGCAGAAAGTAGCCAACATCCCGCAAGACAAGCGGAGGCACTACTACTATGCCGAAGGGCCGAAGGGATTGGAGACGGAGTCGGGCGGCTCCATGCATGTTGAGGCGCTGAACTTTGCCGGCGGCGTCGACGTGGCAACGGGGCTTCAGGGACAGACAGGCTACGGGCGCTCTCCGGTTTCGATGGAACAGGTGCTGCGCTGGAACCCCGAGATCATCATCTCCGCACGCGACCACACTTCTGCCGCAAGCGAGTTCTACAAAACGGTCTGGACCGATTCCGCCTGGATGCTGGTGGGAGCGGTCCGCAACTGCGAGGTCTACGAGCCGCCGGCGTATCCATTCAGCTGGCTTGACCGCCCGCCATCGGCCAATCGCATCATCGGCATCAAGTGGCTGGCGAACCTCTTTTACCCGGAGATCTTTCGCTACGACATGCGCCAGGAGACGCGGCGCTTCTACGAAACCTTCTATCACGTGCAGTTGACCGAGTCGCAGATCGATGATTTGCTGGCCACCGCCGTGAAAACAACTGGCGGAAAGACGAGATAGAGCCTGCCCGTATTGTGCTGACTGATTCCATAAACCACAGAAAAATACGGACTTGACTCTTCGCATAGTCCATGAGCTAAACTGTGTATCTCGCTCTACGCAGGCTGATCCTCTGGGCATCTTTCAATTCATTGAAACGAATGCCCCAAACACGCCCGCATCGAGTAAAGAACACGAGTGTAGGTGAGGAGCCGACGGATGGATTTGGCAGTTAGAGATGTCAGGAAGGCGCTTGCCGAGCAACTGCCTCCTTTGACCCCGAATGCGGCGGCCGTTGAAGCGGATCGCTGTTTGTTCTGTTACGATGCGCCTTGCGCGCACGCCTGTCCAACCCATATCAACATTCCACAATTCATCAAGAAAATCGCCACGCACAACCTGCGCGGTTCGGCGGCAACCATCTTTGCCTCGAATCTGCTGGGCGCTACCTGCGCGCGAGTATGCCCGGTGGAAGAGTTGTGCGAAGGGGCGTGTGTGCTGGGCGGCGATCATAAGCCCATCTCCATCGGGCGGCTGCAACGCTTTGCCATGGATGATGCGCGGGCGCACGGCAACTATCCAGTCGTCAAAGCCGCTCCAACCGGCAAATCGATTGCCATTGTTGGCGCGGGGCCCGCGGGCCTTTCCTGCGCTGGCACGCTGGCCCTGCTGGGCCACGCGGTGACGATCATCGAAAAGCGCACACTGCCCGGCGGCCTCTCCACGCATGGCATCATCGCGCTGCGCGAGCCGGTGGAGATTGCCCTGGAAGAGGCGCGCATGATCGAAGGAATGGGCGTCAAGATTAAAACCGGGGTTGAGATCGGTAAGGATATCCCTCCTGCCAAGCTCCAGAAGGAGTTTGATGCAGTTGTGCTGGGTGTAGGATTGGCCCGGACGCCCGGCCTGGGAATTGCAGGCGAAGAGGTTGTGATCGATGGCTTGGAGTTCATTGAAGCCAGCAAGGTAGCTGAGGATAAATTGAGTGTGGGCCGCAATGTCATCGTGATCGGCGCCGGCAACACCGCAGTGGATTGCGCCACGATTGCCAAGCGGCTGGGCGCAGAGCGGGTGACGATGGTCTATCGACGCACCGACCGCGAGATGAGCTGCTACGTTCACGAGTATGACTTTGCTCGCAAGGAAGGCATCGAGTTTCGCTTTCTCTCGCAACCCGCGCGTGTAGTGCTGGAGGGTGGACGCCCGGTGGGCCTGGAGTGCCTGCGCGTCGAGCTGGGCGCGCCGGACGCATCTGGCCGCCCGTCGCCAACGCCGGTCAAGGGCTCGGAGTTCACGCTTGCGGCCGATCAGATTATCAAGGCTGTCGGACAAAACAAGCTGACGCTGGCCACGCTGCTCGGCCTGAAAACGACGAAGGGTTTTATCGACGTGGATGCGAGCTTCCAGACCAATGTGGCAGGCATCTATGCGGTCGGCGATTGCATTCGCTCCACTGGCGTGGCTTCCACCGTGATGGCCGTACAGGATGGCAAGCTGGCCGCCGCGGCGATTCATCAACAGCTAGTTCCGCGCTCCGCGCCCGTCGAGGTGAAATAGCATGGCTGACCTTCGTACAAATTTTGCAGGCATCAAATCGCCCAATCCATTCTGGCTGGCCTCGGCTCCTCCCACCAACTCCGGCGCGCAGATTCACAAAGCATTTGAAGCGGGTTGGGGAGGCGCGGTATGGAAGACCATTGGCGCTCCGGTGCTGAACGTATCCAACCGCTATGGAGCGTGGCATTACGGCCGGCAGCGCATGCTGGCCATCAATAACGTCGAGTTGATCTCCGACCGGCCCATTGAAGTCAATCTGCGCGAGATCGTCGAGGTCAAGCGCGCCTGGCCGGATCGCGCGGTCATCGTCTCCGCCATGGTCGAGGCCAAACCGGAAGCGTGGAAGGATATCATCCATCGCATCGAGGACACGGGAGCGGACGGCATCGAACTCAACTACGGCTGTCCGCACGGCATGAGCGAACGCGGCATGGGCGCTGCTGTCGGGCAGGTGCCGGAGTATTGCGAGAAAATTACCCGCTGGGTTATGGACGTGGCGAAGATTCCGGTCATCGTGAAGCTCACGCCAAACGTCACCAATATTGTGTTGCCGGCGCGCGCTGCTGTGGCCGCCGGCGCCAACGGACTCTCACTCATCAATACCATCAACTCCATTGTTGGCGTGGATCTGGACACGCTGGAGTTGACGCCCAGCATCGGCGGCAAGGGCGGCCACGGTGGCTATGCCGGGCCGGCCGTCAAACCCATCGCGCTGAATATGCTGGCCTCTTTGGGAACCGACGAGATCGTATCAAAGTCTGGCATTCCCATCTCCGGCATGGGCGGCATCGCCACATGGGCCGACGCGGCGCAATTCCTGCTGCTGGGCGCATCCAGCCTCCAGGTCTGCACCACGGTGATGCATTACGGCTACCGGGTGATCGAAGACCTTTGCGACGGGCTCTCCAACTGGATGGATGAAAAGGGCTTCAAGACCATCGCCGAAGTATCGGGCCGCAGCCTGCATCGCGTCTCAGAGTTCAAGAACTTCGACCTATCCTTCCGCGCGGCAGCGCGCATCAATGCAGAGCGCTGCATCAAGTGCGACCTCTGCTACATCGCCTGCAACGATACCGCGCATCAGTGCATCGACCTGGTTACGCCGGAGGGCAAGGTGGTTGAGCCGAGTGCATGGGATCCGCGCTCCAACGGCAAACGTGCAGCCGTAGAAACGCGTCTCCAGCCTGTTGTGCGCGAGGAGGATTGCGTGGGTTGCCGGCTCTGCTACAACGTGTGCCCGGTGGACCAGTGCATCGAGATGGTAGAGCTTCCTCCCCGGCGCGGCGCGGTTACCTGGAATGAGCTGTCGCAGAAGCAAACCCCGGTTACTGAAGACTGGAAAGCAATGGAAGCTTATCGCGAGAAGGTTGGAATCAACATTCACTAACGCGCTTGAATGCCATCGCTGGCGCATGAAGGGAGAGCGTAGATATGGGACTGCTGATCAAGGGCGGAGAGATTGTCACCACGGAGACTCGTCTGAAAGGCGATATCTTCATCGAGAATGAAACTATAAGCGCCATCGGAACCGGCCTTGCCGTTCCGCCTGGAACCGAAGTGATTGATGCCAAAGGAAAGCTGGTCTTCCCCGGCTTCATCGATCCGCATGTGCACATTCACCTGCCTTTTATGGGCACCTTTGCCAAGGAGAACCATGCCGCGGCCAGTGCCGCCGCGCTCATCGGCGGGACCACCACGTTCATCGAGATGGCCTGCCCTTCGCGCAAGGAAGACACGTTGGAGACCTACCACACCTGGAAGCAAAAGGCGGAGGGCAACAGCGCCTGCGACTACGCCTTCCACATGGGCGTGGCGCGTTACGATGCGGCAACGGAAGCGCAGCTCACGGAGATCGTCAAGGACGGAACGACCTCGTTCAAGATATTCCTCTCCTATAAGAACTTCTTCGGCGTCGATGACGAGGAGATGTACAACACACTCAAGCTGGCTGCCAAGCTGGGCGTCATCACCACAGCGCACTGCGAAAACGCTGAGCTGGTGGGCCAGTTGCAGCAACTTCTGCTGGCCGAGGGAAAGACCGGGCCGGAATGGCATGAGCCCAGCCGTCCGGAGGCCATTGAAGCCGAAGGTACCACCCGCTTTGCGACTTTTGTGGAGCAAACCGGCGCCACAGGCTACGTGGTGCATCTCTCCTGCGCGCCTGCTCTGCGAGTGGCCGTGGATGCCAAGATGCGCGGCGTCAAGCTGCACATCGAATCCGTGCTGCCGCATTTTCTGCTCGACAAGAGTTATGCCGAGCGCGCCGGCGTGGAGGGCATGAAGTATGTCATGTCGCCTCCCTTGCGCGACAAGCGCAACCTGCCCGTGCTGTGGAATGCTCTGAAGACCGGACTGATTGAGACAGTGGGCACGGACCATTGTCCCTTTGACACAGAACAGAAGCTGATGGGCGCCAAGGCCTTCACGCAGATTCCCAACGGCATTCCGGGCATTGAAGACCGCGTGAACCTGATGTACACCTACGGCGTGAAACGCGGCGGGCTCGATATCCACCGCTTCGTCGATGCGCTCAGCACCGGCGCCGCTAAACTCTTCGGCCTCTACCCGCGCAAGGGAACCATCGCTGTCGCAGCGGACGCCGATCTGGTTGTCTATGACACTGGCTATCGCGGCAAAATCTCCGTGGCCACGCATCACGGCATCAACAACTACAACGGCTTTGAAGGCTTCGAGATTGAAGGTCGGCCCTCCGTGGTCACTGTGCGCGGCAAGGTGCAGGCGCGCGACGGCGCCTTTGTGGGCAAACCGGGAATCGGCCGCCTGCTGCGCCGCGAACCGCAATGTAAATAGAAAGGGGTAGATTATGCCGGTTGACGCAAAAGCAGCGGTTGAACTGCTCAAGGAATTGCGTGCGCTTACCTCCGATGAGAATGGCGCGCAGCGTTTGGCCTGGAGCCCGGTGTGGCTTAAGGCGCGCAGTTGGTTTGAAACCAAGTTGCGCGAATTGCCTGTGGAGCATCACTATGACGCCGCCGGCAACAGTTGGAGCACGCTCGCCGGAAGCTCAGAAAAGACGCTGATTCTCGGTAGCCACATCGATTGCGTGCCCAATGGTGGCTGGCTCGACGGCTGCCTGGGCGTCATTGGCGGGTACGCCGTGCTGCGCCGCATTGCCGAGGAGTACAAAGGCAAGCCGCCGGTTACCGTGCGGCTGGTGGATTGGGCGGATGAGGAGGGCGCGCGTTTTGGCCGCAGCCTCTTCGGCTCCTCGGCCTTTGCCGGCACGCAAACCATCGATCAGGATCGCGGCCGCACCGATGCCGGCGGCAAAAGACTTGAAGATGCTCTGGCCGAATGTGGCGTCTTTATCGATAAGATCGGCGACGCAGGATGCGAGAGAAAGAACGCGGCCGCCTATCTTGAGTTGCACATTGAACAGGGTCCGGTGCTGGAAAAGATGGAGTTGCCGTTAGGCGCCGTGCTCGGCACCAAAGGCGTCGAGCGCCACACCATTATCTTTCACGGCCAGGAGGCGCATTCCGGTTCCACGCCCATGACGGCGCGCCGCGATGCTCTGGCCGCCGCCGCAAAACTTGCCTTGGAAATTCGCCCCATTGCCATGCGCCATCCAGACGCGGTCTGCACCATGGGCAGCGTCAAGACTTTTCCCGGCATTGTGACCGCGGTTGTAGGCCGCTGCGAGGCCACGCTGGACCAGCGCGATCTGGATGCCGCCGTGCTGGCCACGATGTATCACGAGGCCCAGCTGAAGAGTGCGCAATTTGCCAAAGAAGAAGGCTGTATCGTGGAGTGGTCGCGCATCTGGAACATTGCGCCTGAGCCGTTTCATTCCCAACTGATCGAGTTCTGCGAAGAGGCTATTCGCGAGACCGCGGGGCATTCGCATCGCCTGCCTTCCGGGCCGCTGCACGACGCGGCCGAGGTTTCCCGCGCGGGCATTCCCACAGCCATGCTTTTTGTGCAATCGCTTCAGGGGATCAGCCACAACAAGATTGAAGACACGCGCGAAGACCATCTGCAACTGGCCGTAACCGCGTTTGACAGGCTGGCATCGAAGACCATGGAGTGGATTCGCGCTCAGTGATAGGCTGTTTTCAGGAGCGGTTTTGACGAGCAGTTCAATCGTCCTGGCGGGTTTACCACCGCGCTGGAACCCTGGCGCTCTGTAACGATTTTTACCGGAGAACAATATCATGAGCAATAATCCCGCATCAAAGACACTTACGTCCGAAGAAATTACCAACATCACGCGGCAGACTAACTACGGAACCTGGCGCTTCCAGAAGAGCTGGAAGCCGTTGCATGTTGTCGACGCCGAGGGCTGCTGGTTTACCGATGGAGCGGGCAAGCGCTATCTCGACTTCAGCTCGCAGTTAATGTGCGTAAACCTGGGCCACAAGAATCCGCGCGTAATAGAGTCCATCGCCGAGCAGGCGCGCGAACTGGCCTATGCCGCTCCCGCCTACGCTACCTCGGCACGCGCTCGCCTCAGCGTAAAATTGCTGGAAGTTCTGCCCAAAGAAATCAATAAATTCTTCTTTGCCACCGGCGGAGCCGAGGCCAATGAGGCGGCCTTCAAAATTGCGCGCATGTACACGGGCAAAACCAAAATCATCTCTCGTTATCGCTCCTATCATGGTTCCACCACTGCCGCCATCGCGGCCACAGGCGACCCGCGCCGCTGGGCTATGGAGCCGGGCGGCAAGGGCTCCGGCTTCGTCTTTGCTCCGGAGACAAACTGCTTTAACTGCCCGATCAAGCACACTTATCCCGGCTGTAACATTGCCTGCGCCGAATACATCGAGCACATGATCCGCAACGAGAGCGATGTCGCGGCCATTATCCTTGAGCCTGTTGTCGGTACTAACGGCATTCTCGTACCGCCGCCGGAATACTTTCCCCGCATCCGCCAGATCTGTGATCAATACGGCGTGCTGCTCATCGCCGACGAGGTGATGACCGGCTGGGGACGTACCGGTAAATGGTTTGCCCTGGAGCATTGGGGCGTCACGCCCGACATCCTTGTCACCGCCAAGGGCATCACTTCTGCCTACGTTCCGCTGGGCCTGTGCGCCACCACCACCAAGATCGCGGACTACTTCGAGGATCACTACTTCTCTCACGGACACACTTATGAGGCGCATCCCATGACACTTGGCCCGGCGGTGGCTACCATCGAGGAGATGCAGAGGCTGAAGCTGGTGGAGCGCGCGGCAGAGCTTGAACCCTATGTGCGCCAGAAACTGGAAGCCTTAAGGACGCGTCATCCATCGGTAGCCGATGTACGTGGCCTCGGCCTCTTCTTTGCTGTTGAAATCGTAAAGAACCGCGCCACCAAACAGCCCTTCAACACCATGCGCGACAAGGTGGAGGGAAAGTCAACCGTGGTCGATCAGATTGCCGCCAAGATGATGGCTCAGGGAGTCTCGATTCAGTCCTGGATCAGCCACTTCGTCATTGCGCCGCCATTGATCGTGACCAAAGAAGAGCTGGACCTCGGCATTGCCGCGCTCGACGAACACTTAGCCATTGCTGATGCTCTGGTAGAAGGATAAGTCAACTGAGTTATTACACCTGGCTCCCATGGGGCCAGGTGCAAATATAACTCCAGCTTAATAATCTTCCTAACTTCCGGATAAGTTAGCAACCGCAATCAATTTCGTCAGAATCATCTCGCGCCTCTGCTAGCTTCCGCAAAATCCCGGGAAGCCCTGCATCAGCGGGCGACGATGTGAGTACCGCCCTTGCCGGTTACCGCATCCGCTACGCCCTCCACGGAAGTGATAATGCACTCCTCGCCTTGGTGTTCGAGGAAGTCGATTGCCGCCTGGATTTTGGGCCCCATCGACCCTGGTGGAAATTGGCCTGCGGCTAAATACTGGCGCGCCTGGTCCAGGGTAATCGTGCCGAGCCACTGCTGGCTGGGCCGGCCATAGTCGATCGCTACGCGATCAACCGAAGTAACAATGATGAGTTTTTGAGCGCCCACGTTCGTCGCCAGCATGCTTGAAGCGAGGTCCTTGTCGATAACGGCTTCCACACCCGCCAAACGATCACCTTCCCAGGCCACCGGAATGCCCCCGCCTCCGCAGGCGATCACGACGACGCCGGCGTCGAGCAGCGTCGAGATCGCTTCGATCTCTAGAATTTGCAAGGGGCGAGGCGAAGGCACGATGCGACGGTAGCCTCCTGGCGAGACTTCGCGCATGATCCATTCTGGCCTGGTGCTGCGGATGCCTGCGAGCTCGTTCGCGTCATAGAAAGACCCGATCGGTTTGCTGGGATGCTGAAAGTCCGGGTCGTCGCGATCCACGAGCACTTGGGTGATCAGCGTAACCACTTCGCGCTTGATTCCCTCGCGGCGGAACAACTCGTTAGCCAGCCGCTGAATCATGTAGCCCATGCCGCCCTGGCAATCGGCGTCGCAAGTGTCGAGCGGCAAGTACGGAACGCGCCGCGTGCCCTCCTCGACGCGAATCAGGATATTGCCGATCTGCGGTCCGCTGCCGTGGGTGATGGCGATCCGTGAACCGGTGTGGAACAGAGGCTTGAGATGTTCGAGCGTCTCCGCTGTGTGGGCAAACTGCAAGGGAATGGCGCCGGATTCTCCGGGCTTCGTAATGGCGTTGCCGCCCAGAGCGATCACAATCGTTTCGGTCATGGTCTTAAGAGCCTGTCGTCTCATAAGCAATTTCCTGATCCGACATGGTCAGCGCCATGATCGCCTTGGCAGTGTGCAGACGGTTTTCCGCTTCCTGGTACACCACAGAGTGCGGGCCATCGATGACCTCGTCCGTTACCTCGTTGCCCCGATCGGCGGGCAGCGGATGCATATACAGAGCATGTTCCGCAGCCAATTTCATGCGCTCGCTATTGCAAATCCAGTGCTTGTATCCCTCTGCGATTCGCAGGGATTCCTTGGGGTTCGTTCCCATGGTGTCGAGACAGCCCCAGCTCTTGGGAATGACAACGTCGGCGTCGCGAAACGCGTCGTCCATGTTGTCCACAATCTCGAACTTGGTTCCGGCGCGCCGCGCGTTCTCTCGCGCCGCCTCCACCGTCTCCGGCATCAGCGGGTACTCGGGCGGATGCGCCAGCACAACGTCCATTCCAAAGCGCGGCATCAACATGATCAAGCTTTGCGGCACGCTGAGCGGCTTGGCGTAGCTCGGCGCGTACGCCCACGATACCGCCAGCTTGCGTCCGCGGAGGTTGCGTCCAAGTTTCTCGCGGATAGTCATAAGGTCGGCCAGCGCCTGGCAGGGATGGTCGATGTCGCACTGCATATTGATCACCGGCACATCCGCCCAGCGAGCAACTTCGCGCATGTACGCATTGCCCTCGCCCGGAATCAGGTCGTGACGGATGGCAATGGCGTGTCCATAGCTGGAGAGAATGATTCCTGTGTCCTTCGCGCTTTCTCCATGGGAGACTTGCATAACATCGGAGGTCAAAAAATGTGCGTGGCCGCCAAGCTGCGTCATTCCCGCCTCAAACGAGTTACGCGTGCGCGTGGACTTGTCGAAGAACATCAGGAAGATGGTTTTATCGGATAAATAGCGATGCGGAACGCCCGTCTTGAACTTGCGCTTCAAATCGCCGGATACGTCGAGCAGGATTTCGATCTCTGCTTCGCGGAATTCTTCCGTAGTGATGTAGTCCCTGCCTTTTAACAGCGCTTTTCTCGTTTCCAACGCACACCTCTTTCTTAAAACCTGCAAGTTTGTAAAAGTTTACCTGCCGGGAACCTGCAACCGATTCCGGCAGCAGTACCGGCTGCGGGATGGGTTTCAGTTCAGCCCTTCGAAGCTTCCAGCGTGGCGACGTACGTCAGTGGGAAGGCAGCATAGAACTGCGCCGCTTCCACCAAGTCGCGGATCGGGACGCGTTCGTTAACGCTATGCGCGACATCTTCTTCACCAGGGCCAAAGCCGATGGTCGGCACGCCCATAATTCCCATCGTTGCGACGCCGTTCGTGCTGAAAACCCACTTGTCCACAACTGGATCGGCGTTGTGGAGCGTTCGATATGCCGCAACGGCCGAGCGCACCAGAGGATGGTCTTCTTCGAGCACCCACGTTGGATAGTACTTCTGCATCGGATACGTGAGGCCGGTATAGCTGGGCGTATCGTACCGCAACACCTCGATCTCCGCGCCTTGCGCCGCCGGCAGCGCTTTCACTTCGGCGACCGCGCTGTCGAGCGTCTCCCCAGCGGTGAGCCGGCGGTCGAGATGGATGGAGCACGCGCCAGGCACCGCGCATAGGGACGGAGTCATCGAGCGTATCTCGGTGACGGCTATCGTTCCTTTGCCGAGAAACGCATCGTTGCGCAAACGGGTATTCAACTCCTCGATCTGCGCGACCAGCGGGGCTATCTTGTAAATCGGATTGTCGCCGCGCTCCGGCGCGCTGGCATGACACGAACGCCCGCGCATGTGAACCTCGATCTCCATGCGCCCGCGATGTCCGCGGTACACGCGCAGATTGGTTGCCTCCGTGATCACCACGCAGTCAGGCCGGATACCGTCTTCCTTGAGAATATAGACCCACGCCAGGCCGTCGCAGTCTTCTTCCTGCACCGATCCAACAACCCACAACGTGTAGTCGCCCTCCAGTTTCAAATCTTTTATCAGCTTGCCCGCGTAAACCATGCTGGCCATGCCCGCACGCTGATCGCCGGCGCCGCGTCCGTAGATGAAACCATCCTCCACTTTTCCCTTGTACGGATCCCAGGCCCATTCCTTCGGATCGCCAATACCGACGGTGTCGATGTGCGCGTCCATCATGATCACGCGTCTGCCTGAGCCGATGCGTCCCAATATGTTGCCCATGGCATCAATGCGAATCTCGTCGAAGCCCACGCGTTCCATCTCCTGCTTGATGCGCTGGACGACAGGACCTTCGTGAGAACTTTCGCCGGGAATGGCGACCATGTCGCGCAGAAAGCGGACCATATCCGCTTCTAGTGAGTTTGCGGCTGCTATTAAACGGGCGGAGTCAATCGTAATTTTGGCAGGCATGTTGTTCCTTCTTATTTACCGGAAATAACGCAGCTACTATTCAACCACTTCTGATGGAGATTAGTCAACGATAGCGCTCTTGCTTGAATGCGTCTTCAACGGCGGTAAGGAGTGTCTTTGAGCGGAAGACTGTTGCGTAGTTTTCCGTCGCGATTGAAATATGCGCCAGCCACCGCGGGCGCCGTTGTCAGCATCACAATCTCTCCCACGCCTTTGGCCCCATAGGCCAGCGTGGGGGAGTTCTTCTCGATGAGGTGACACACAATCTCCGGAACCTGCGCCGCGCGCATCAGCCCAAGAGTTCCAAAGGTGACGGTCGGCACACCGTCGCGCTGTGTAAACTCCTCAGTAAGCGCGAACCCAAGACCCATCACGACGCCACCTTCAATCTGTCCCTCCACGCCGTTCGGATTGATGGCCTTGCCCACATCATGGGCGGCAACAACCTTCTGCACCTTGCCATCGTCGCCAAGAATTACAACATGAGTCGCGTACCCATAGGCAACATGGCTCACCCGGTTTGGTTTGTCGGAAGTCATAGGATCGGTAATGCAGTCATACTCCGCGTAGAACTCGCGGCCTTCCAGCTCCGCCAGCGAATGAGTGTCCAACTCTTGCTTGAGAGCGACCGCGGCCCGGCGCGAGGCTTCTCCGGTAATCAGCGTCTGTCGCGACGCCGTGCTGGTTCCGCTGTCAGGAGTCACCATCGTGTCCGGCTCATGCACTCTGAGTGTGGATCTCGAGAGACCCGCGGCTTCGCCCACAATCTGCAAAATCACAGTGGCCACGCCCTGGCCCATGCAGGCCGCGCTGGTGCAGATGACCACGACGCCATTTTCAATCTTCAGCTTCACGCGGCCCACATCGCGTACGCCGACGCCCTTGCCGCTGTTTTTGAAAGAAGAGGCGATGCCCGCTCCGGGATGCGCGTCGTAGACTTCCTTTACCGCAAGCAGTGTCTCCTTCAGTGCGGTTCCAGCGTCGGCAATCTGTCCGTTGGAAAGCACTCCACCCGGTTCAATAGCATTGCGGAAGCGAATCTCCCATGGGGAGATTCCGAGTTTCGTTGCCAGCAGATTCAGGTTGCACTCCCCGGCAAAGCATGTTTGCGTGACGCCAAAGCCGCGGAATGCGCCTGAGGGAACGTTGTTGGTGTAATAGGCGCGCCCCTCGATGTCCACATTGTCAATCTGGTACGGCCCCGCCGCATGCGTGCAAGCCCTCTGCAGAACTGGGCCGCCCAACGATGCATAAGCTCCCGTGTCGGCCACGATGCGCGCGCGCACCGCCGTAATCTTACCGTGCTCATCGCACGCCGTGGTGAACTCCATCTCCATGGGATGCCGCTTGGGGTGAACGCGAAAACTCTCTTCGCGCGTGAACGTCACCTTCACCGGCCGCCCGCTGTGCCAAGCCAATAATGCGGCGTGGTGCTGCACGGAGAGATCCTCCTTGCCGCCGAATCCGCCACCCACATACTTGCTGATCACGCGAACTTTTTCTTCCGGCAGTCCCAGCATCTCCATGATGCCTTGCCGGTCGTCATAAACACCCTGCCCGCCGGTATAAACCGTAAGCGAACCGCATTGTGTAGGAACGGCCAAAGCGCTCTCCGGCTCCAGAAAAGCGTGCTCTTGATGAGGCGTTGAATAGTGCTGCGTGACCACGTGCTTCGCCTCGGCAATAGCCTTATCGACATTGCCGCGCTTCATGATGGTTTCGGAGAGCAGATTTCCCTTGGGATGAATCCGAGGCGCGCCCTCTGCCATGGCCGCCTGCGGCGACAACATAGGTGTCAGTTCCTCATACTCCACGTGAATCAACGCCAGAGCCTTTCGTGCCGTCTCCTTGGTCGTAGCTGCCAGCAGCGCCAGCGCGTCACCCACATAGCGCGTCTCCTCGCCTTCGGCAATCATCACTGGCCAGTCGTGCACGATGTGGCCCAGCAACCGTTCTGCTGGAACGTCCCTGGCAGTAAGCACGAGCTCCACTCCGGGACAGGCCTGTGCTGCGGAGATGTCGATCTTTTTCACCAGTGCGCGCGGATATTTGGCCCGCAGCGCCACGCCGTAAAGCATCCCCGGAACCTTCATGTCATCGACGAATTCGCCTGTTCCCAGCAGCTTCTCGTCTGAGTCCACGCGCACCATGCGTGCGCCCACTTTGGCCGTGCCGCCCTCCGCGCTGAAAGTCTCCCCGCCGAGCAGTGCCTTCGAGGCTAACTGAATCGCGCGTTCGATCTTCAGATAGCCCGTGCAGCGGCAAAGGTTATACCGAAGTCCGCTTTTTATCTCCGCGGAGGTTGGTGTGGGATTTTGGTCCAGCAGCGACTTCGCGCTGATCACTACGCCCGGTATGCAGAATCCGCACTGCACCGCGCCCACTTCGCCAAAGGCCCACGAATAGATATCCCTTTCGCGAGCCGAAAGGCCTTCGAGGGTTGTCACCGACTTGCCGTGTACTTTGGCTACGGTCAGCTTGCAGGCCCGCAGTGCCTTACCGTCCACCAGCACGGAGCAGGATCCACACACGCCCTCCGCGCAGCCATCCTTCACGGAAATCAAGCGAGCGTCTTCACGCAGATATTCCAGCAGGTTCTTGTCCGCTGCCACAGTCACATCATTCTGATTCAGAGTGAACTTGAACATAGCTGGATCTCCTGTTACATTACCGCGCGGCGAGAATCTTCCGGTTATACTCGCCAACCTTTGCATACTGCGCATCCCAGAACTCCAGGTTGCGCATGGAGTCAAGGAACGCTTTGGTGTAACCGAACTTAATCCAGTCGTTCTCCTTTTGTTTGTAGAGCTGTTCCTTAGCCGAGGCCTTGCGGAAGTCAAATATGTGTTCATCGGCCGCGCCCAGGAAGATATCGTGCGTCCAGCGGCTTAATACCTGCGGGGCTAGCTCGAGATAGCGGCTGTTCAAATCTTCCAGCACCGAGTTATAGCGATCAAAGCCATCAGTGGCGATGGTTACCACGTTGTCTCCCGGTCCCAGGCACAGGTGCTTGGCCAGCTTAATTGCTCCCAACACGTTGCAGATGCCGGAGGGGCCGAATAACTCGCGCAGGCTGAGGGCAAAGTTACGATCCACTCCCAGGCTGACCAGGGCGTCCACGCCATCGTGAAAGATCTTGACTCCCTGCACGGTTTCTTCGTCCTTGATGAGGATGACGAAATCCGTATTTAGTACGTTGTGAATCAGCGTGCACATCTTGTCGCCAATTCCCTCGATGCGATGCTGGCCGCGGCCTCCATTGGCCAGAGTAGAACACTCATAGGGCTCCAGCGCGGCCACCCTGGCCTCGGGAAACGCAACCTTGATCTGATCTCCCGCAGCCAGCGTCCCCGCCGAACCCGGTGCGGAAGTGAAGCCCGCGATACGCCCGTTGCCTACGCCCTTCACCGCCTCAATGGCGCTGCTGCCTGTAACATGGCGGTGGAATCTGTAGTTAGGAAAGAGTTCAAACTGGGCCAGCGCCTTGTTCTTGGGATTCTTCATTAACTCACGTGTCTTTTCCAGGGTAAGTATCACGTCAGATTCGGAGCCGGGCGTTAGTTCCAGTTCGCCGCCGTATCTCTTGATGCGCTCATAGCGCTCCTTGCTCATGCTGTCTGGCATGATAACTATGGCGCGGAAACCGAGCAGCTTTGAGACATAGGCCGTTCCAATCCCGAAGTTACCCGTCGATGGTCCCAGGATGGTGTGCTCGCCGGGAATAATCTCCCCATCCACTAACCCTTCAATCAGGGTGCTGTAGGCTGGGCCTACCTTGTGCGAGCCGGAAGGAAAACCGCAACCCAGCATCACCACAATATTGGCGTCAATCCCCGTCAACGCCGGAGGCAATACGACTTTGCGTACCTGGTTATTTGCGTCCTTCCAGGTGATGTTGAATAAGTTGATGGGGTCAAGCTCGTTCTGCTTCAATGCAGCCAGGGCTTTGGCTCGTACATCCTTGCCGAGCAGGCTGGGATCGAGCATCTCATCATAAGTTGGACCAAACGGAATCTTTGCCATCTTAAACCCTTCTCACTTTCATTTCATTGCGGCAATCATCGGCATCAAGCCGTAGCCGCGACTCTTACAGCGTTGCGTACTTCTTCCATGCCGGGTAGCACGGCAATCGTGCGTCCCGCCGCGCGAATTGCGCTCTGTATATCTTTCAGCCCGTTGCCGGTCATGATGATTGCTACGGTTTCCGAACGGTGGATGATTCCCTGATCCACTGCGCGCCTGACGCCTGCCGCGCCGGCCACGCCTGCGGGCTCGCCAAAGACACCCGCCTTGCGCGCCAGCATGGGGATAGACTGCAGAATCTCATCGTCAGATACAGAGACAAACGCACCGCCCGACTCGGTCACCGCACTCATCCCCTTGGCGAAGTTACGCGGATGCCCGACCGCGATGGAGTCAGCCAGCGTATTAGCATCGCATGGAATCAGTTTTCCGCCATCCTTCCACGCCGTTAAAAACGGCTTGCACCCATCGGCCTGCACGCCGAGGATGCGGGGCAACCGGGGAATAAAGCCGAGAGTGTGCATCTCTCTCATCCCCTTCCAAACTCCACCAATCGTGCAGCCGTCGCCAACGCTAACTACAACCCAGTCAGGAAAGTTATTCGGAGTTAATGTCCTGAACTGTTCGGCTAACTCCAGAGATACAGTCTTCTTGCCTTCGATCAGGTAAGGATTAATGGCACAGTTGCGGTTATACCAGCCAAACTCCGCGGCAGCCGCCATGCATAACTCCCATGCTTCATCATAGGTGCCCTGCACAGAGAATACCTGCGCTCCGTAGATAAGTAACTGGGCTACCTTGGCCTCTGGCGCGCGCGCCGGGACAAAGATGGTCGCTGGAATTCCTGCTGCGGCGGCAAAGCCGGCCAGTGAAGACGCGGCGTTGCCGGTGGAGGCGCAGGTAATTCGCGTAGCCTTCTTCTCCAAGGCCTTCACTACGCCCATCGCACTGGCGCGGTCCTTGAACGACGCAGTGGGGTTGCGCCCCTCGTCTTTCACCCAGCAGCGCGCCACTCCCAGTTCGTGGGCCACCCGTGGAGCGTCATACAGCGGCGTCCAGCCCGCCTGCAGATGTGGAATCAGAGTTCGATCCGCCACCGGCAGCAAAGGCAGATAGCGCCACATGGATCGATCTGGATTGCCGGCAAGCGTCGCGGGATTCAGTTCCTTCCGCATCGCGTCATAGTCGTAGAGTACGTCCAGAATTCCTTCGTGATAGCCACACGCCGCGCAGAAGTAATCCATTTCATCCGTGTTGTATTCGCGTCCGCAGTGAACGCATCGTAGCCCGGTAAAGTAAGTCATCATCTTCCCATTCCGTAAAGTCTGGTAACTCCCGCCGCGTAATGCTATAAATCCATGGACAATGCGCCCAGCTTACAGCGAGTTACGCACAGCCCGCAGGAAACGCATTTGTCTCCATCAATATTCAGCGCTTCGCCCTTCGAGATCGCATTGTATGGACAACTGATGATGCACAGTCCGCAGAGGTTGCAGTGCTCCATATCAACGTCGGGTGGTCGGGTGGCCTTGGGCGCTCCGCGCTCCGCCATCCGGCGAATGGTCAGGCCCTTGATCTCATCGATCGATTGGTATCCGTGCTTGTCGAGGAAAGCGTTAAGTTCCTTCGCAATTTTTCCGTAGACTGTCGGGCCGCGCAGAATGGCTTCCGTGCAGACCTGCACGGCGGAAGCGCCTGCCATGAACATCTCCGCCACATCGCGGCCGTTCGTAATGCCGCCGACGCCGATGATGGGAATCTTCACCACGCGCGCGGCGTCGTAAATGCAGCGCAGAGCCAGCGGCTTGATGGCCGCTCCTGAGAGCCAGCCAAAGCCATCCTTGCTGCCCATCAGCGGCAGCCCCGTCTCCAGATCAATGCTCAGGCAAGGGCCGAAAGAGTTGATCATGATCAGCCCATCGGCGCCCGCCTCCTCCAGCGCCAGCGCAATCTCCTGAATATTCGGATGCGGACTCAGCTTCATGAATACTGGAACATCTAATGCCGCCTTGGCTGCACGGAGCGCGCCAATGATAGGAGCAATATCCTTGCCTACGTAATGCGTGGAAAGCTCAACAGCGTCGGCAAATGGCTTCACCATGGGAGCCAGTTCCCTGATCTGCTCGGCCGTATATCCCAGGCCGACAATCATGGGCAGACCCGTGGACTTAACCAACGCGTACTCAGTCTCAATCCATTGCTCTTTGGGTATCTCGGACCATAACTCAGTATTCAGAAATCCGCCCCGGATCTCCGCCATACAGGGGAGCGGCACGATCGCCGGATTCACGGAGATTGTTTTGGTCACCATTCCGCCGGCGCCGCCCTTAGCGGCCGCTTGAAGCGTGGCCCCATCCTTCGACGGAGGTCCTCCGCCGGGAAAGATTGGGTTAGAGAATTCGAGACCGCAGACTTGTACGTTTAATTTTGCCATGCCACCTTCCACTGAATCGGGTAACAAGAATAGCACATCTGGTATCTGGCAGTAATGCTGGTGCTATCCAATCCAAGCGCGGTTCATTCCAGAAATATCTTCAGAGTTTGCAGCCATTTGTGGGGCGATGAAGCCGGATATTCTTACGCTGCCGCAAGTCCCATGCCTGCTGCAATTCCGGTGGATTCCGCCAGATTCTGGCCTATTCGTTGAAGTTTGCCAACCTGTAGGCCAGCCTGCAACGATTATAATCCGCTTTGCTGTGGCTTTGTGTGATATGAAGTACAGAACGGGCGCGAGGCTCAATGCGAATTTGAGCAATGGAGGCATCTTCCATGTTGTTGGTCGGAAACGGAACTCTAGTCACGCAGGATGATCGTTTACCCCTGATCGAGGATGGGTGCGCCGCCATCCAGGATGGCTTGATTGCCGAGGTTGGCGCGACAGCTGATCTCCAGCGAAGGTATCCTGCCGCCCAATTCGTAAACGCGCGTGGCAGGTTGATTATGCCGGGGTTGATCAACACCCACATGCACCTGTACAGCACCTTTGCCCGCGGAATGGCGCTCAAGGATGAGGCCCCGAACAATTTTCTACAGATTCTGGAGCGCCTCTGGTGGCGGCTGGACAGGGTTCTTACCCTGGACGACGTGTATTGGAGCGCCATGGTGGCGCTGATCGACTGCATCAAGAATGGCACAACCACCATCTTCGATCACCATTCCAGTCCCGGCGCAGTTACCGGCAGTCTCTTCCGCATCGCCGAGGCTGTGCGCCGGACAGGCGTGCGTAGTTGTCTCTGCTACGAGGTCACGGACCGCGACGGCGCGCAAGTCGCGGAGCAAAGCATTGAGGAAAATCGGGCATTCCTCGCGGCCTGTAAGCACTCCGATGACAGCCTGGTGCGCGGACTCTTCGGGTTGCATGCTTCCTTCACCGTGGGCGACAAGACCATGGATCGCTGCACTCGCCTTGCCACGGAACTCGATGCAGGCTTCCATATTCACGTTGCGGAGGGAGAGGCCGATCTGGCGCAATGTCAGCGCGAGTATGGAAAGCGGGTGGTCGAGCGCTTGCACGACCGCGGCATTCTGGGAAGCAAGACCATCGCCGCCCATTGCGTTCACGTCAACGACGCCGAAATTGATCTGTTAAAAGACAGCAAGACAAATGTCATACACAACCCCGAATCCAACATGGCCAATGCCGTCGGCTCCGCTCCGGTGCTGGAGATGATTCACCGCGGCGTGCGTGTAGGCCTGGGCACCGATGGCTATACCACGGATATGTTCGAATCGCTGAAGGTTGCCAATGCCCTGCAGAAGCACCGCACGGGCCAGCCAAGCGCCGGTTGGACGGAGGTCCCGGCCATGCTCTTCAGCGCCAACGCCGGCATGGCAAGCGACACCTTCGGGAGTTTTGTGGGCAAGCTGGTTCCCGGTGCTCACGCTGACCTGATCATCGTGGACTACGATCCGCCCACTCCCCTGCGCGCCTCAAATATCACGGGTCACATTCTCTTCGGTGTCTCCGGTCGCGCTGTCGTAACCACCATCATCGGCGGACGGATCGTTATGGCGGAGCGAAAGCTGCTTGAGATTGACGAGCAAGAGGTCATGGCCAAGGCCAGAGTCTCCGCGGAAAAGCTGTGGCATCGTTTTTAAAATTCTGAATGCAGCAAGTTCGCGGATTTGCTCTTCGATAAAAGGCTCTCAGCCTTCGCAAGCGGCCATCTGCTCAAGAAATTCTTCCAGCAGATTTGCGGCAACGTGGGCGCGATAGTTTGCCGTGGAACGAATGTCGTCGATGGGTTTCACTTCCTGGAGCAGGGCAGCGCGCGCGGCCTGAATCCGTTCTACTGTCAGCGTATGACCCTGCAACGCGGCTTCGGTCGCGCTCAGTCGCGCCGGCGTCTCGCGCAGGCTGGCTGCGGCAATGCGCACGGCGATCACCTTGCCCGACTGCATAGCTCCCGTGCAAGCCAGCGCCACCTTGGAGATGGCCAGAGCATTGCGCGTTCCCACTTTGCGCAGATATTCCACCGGCAGGCGGCGGCTGCGCGGCAGGTGTACGGCCTTCACCAGCTCCTGTGGCTTCATCACCGTGCGCTTATATCCCAGGTGAAATTCGCTGTACGGCATGCGGCGCGCGCCCTGCGCGGAGACAAGCTCGATCTCCGCTTCATAGACCAGCAACACGGGGGGAGAGTCGGCCGCGGGCGACGCATTCACAATGTTGCCGCCCAGCGTTCCGCGATTCTGATTGGCAATTGCTCCCGTCCAGCTGGCCGCGCGCGCCAGCAGCGGAAATTCCTTTGCGACGACAGCATCCTGGCGAATGTCAGTGAAAGTTGCCCCGGCGCCGATACTGAGCCAATCACCACTTTCCGTGATGCGGCGCAGTTCATCGATGCCCCACAGGCTGACCAGCTTGCGCTGGGCAAGTCGCCCCGCGCCCAGCGCAACCATCAACTCGGTGCCGCCGGCTATGGGTGTCCACACACCCGGCTCCGCGGCCAAAAGCATCAGCACCGCGCTCAGCGAACCCGGCGCAACCAGCTCGTACTCGGAGACATTCGATCTCATTTGCGCACCGCGTCGATCTCTGCTTGTTCTTCTGCCAGCAGTGGCGCGTGCGCTGCGTGCCACACCGCATCGATGATGCGCATATAGCCGGTGCAGCGGCAGAGATTTCCTGCCAATCCTTCGCGAATCTCGTCGAGCTTCGGATGAGTATTTTTTCTCAGCAGCGCTTCCGCGGCCAGCATCATGCCCGGAGTGCAGATGCCACATTGCGTTCCGCCCAGTTCCAAAAACGTCTTCTGCAGATGCGCCAGCGCGCCATTGGCCGCCAGCCCTTCCACCGTGAGCACCTCGCAGCCGCAGACCTGCAGCACGGGCACCAGGCAACTGTTCACCAGCACGCCATCCAGCAGCACGGAGCACGATCCACATTCTCCTTCGCCGCATCCTTCTTTGGCGCCGGTCAGCTCCAAATCCTCGCGCAAAACGTCCAGCAGTCGCTTCATCGGCGGCACGCTCACGCTGCGTTCAACTCCGTTCACCTTGAAGCGGATTTCCGCCAACTGCATCTTCGCCGCGCTCATTTCTCGCTCCCCACGGTTTCCGCTGTCTCCGCCATGCGCAGGTACATATCTTCCGGCAGCAGGGGAATGGAGGTAAAGCTGACGCCGGTTGCATCCTGAATCGCATTCAGAATCGCCGGAGCGGGACCATCATGCGGCAACTCGCCCAGCCCCTTGGCGCCGTATGGCCCGTGTTCGCAGGGCATCTCCTCAAAGAAAACCTCGATGTTGGGCACGTCCACGGCCGTGGGCATAATGTAGTTAGTCATCTGGTTGTTGCTCATGCGGCCGTCCTTCCACACAACCTTTTCGTAGAGTGCATAGCCCACGCCCTGAGCTACGCCTCCTTCAATCTGTCCAGCGGCCAGCAGGGGGTTTATCACCCGGCCAACCTCCTGCAACGCATAGAAGTTGACCACCTGCGTGGTATAAGTGCGCGTATCGACGGCCACCTCCGCCACGTAGACAGCCCAGGCAAACGCCGGGTACGCCTCTCCCTTGTATGCCGCGTCATCCCAGAAAATATCTTTCGGCGCCTGGTAGCGAGCCTCGGCGCGCAGTGCCCCAATGCGCTCCGTGTAGGCCGCGCAAGCCGCGCGAAACTCCTCCGCGGTAAATTTTTCTCCAAGCAGTTTCTTTTCCTGCAAAGTTCCCGCCAGCGCTTCCGCCGCGTTCTTCACCAGCTGGCCGACGATCATCGTCGTGCGCGAAGCCACTGTGGGCCCGCTGTTTGGCACGCGCTGCGTATCCGGCTGCGCTACGGATACATCCTCATGCGGCAGGCCAAGCGCCTCAGCGGCAATCTGGCTGAGGGTGGTATTCGTTCCTTGGCCAAACTCCGTGCTGGAGACCAGCACCGTAATATGCCCTGTGGCGTCCGCCTCCAGCCCCACCAGCGAATTCAGGTAGCGCTCACCAGAGCCGGTAAATCCCGCGCCATGCATGAAGCTGGCGATGCCGATGCCGCGCTTGACTGGATTCGAGGTAGCGTTTTCGCGGGCAAAGCGGGCGTGCTTGGCGTCGTACCCTGAGACCTTCAGCGCGCGATCCAGCATGCCGGGCATATCAATAGGATCGCGGATCTCCTGGCCCGTAGCCGTCGTTTTGCCCTGCGCAAGAAAATTCCGGCGGCGCACCTCCTGCGGAGAAATTCCCACGGCCTTTGCTATCTGGTCCATATGCCGCTCAATCCCAAACAGAGTTTGCGGAGAGCCGAATCCGCGAAAGGCGCCGTGGGGCGGAAGATTTGTTGCCCAGGCATGGGATCGGATGCGGATGTTCTCGCAAAAGTACGGGCCTGAAGCGTGAATTGTGGCGCGCGAAAGCACTGTTGGCGTCACTGTGGCATATGCGCCGCCATCCAGGTCCACCTGGATCTCCATGGCCAGCAGGCGCCCGTCTTTATCTATCGCCGTGCGATAACGGGTGCGCGACGGATGACGCTTGGTGGTCGCCGCCAGGTCTTCCTCGCGGTCGTAGATGATCTTCACCGGCCGTCCGGCTTTTTTTGCCAGCAATCCGGCGTGCGCGGCAATCATCGAGGGATAATCCTCCTTGCCGCCAAATGCGCCGCCAGTCTCCTCCTGGATCACGCGCACCTTCTCCGCGGGCAGATCAAAGACGCGCAGCAGCGCCTTGTGTACGTAATACGGGCACTGCATTGATCCGCGAATGGTGACCCCGCCGGACTCCGGCCACTCCGCAATCACGCCGTTGTTTTCTATGTAGAGCTGTTCCTGCGCGCCGGTATGGTATTCGCCTGTGACAATATGCGCCGCCCGCTGCCACGCGGCATCCACGTCACCCTTTTCCACCAGGAAGCGCTTGATAACGTTGTTCTCGCCCCACACAATCGTCTGCTGCTGCTCGCTCTCCTCAATGGTAAAAACAACGGGTAGCGGTTCGTAGTCAATCTCCACCGCGGCCACGGCTTCATGCAGTCGCGCCTTGTCGGGATGCGCCAGCAGCACCACCGCTTCTTCGGGATGATTCACCTGCGTCTCGGCCAGCACCGGCTGGTCGTGATCCACAATCAGCGGAATGCAATTTTCCCCTGGAATATCCTTCGCGGTTACAATCACGAATTCGTCCCACGCAATGCCCGCGCCAAAGCGAATCCCCTTGATCTTGCCGCGCGCAATTCTGCTGCGCACCGTGGCGCCATGCCACATCCCGGGCAGTGCAATGTCGTCGATATAGCGCGCGCTCCCCGTCACCTTGTCGTGCCCTTCCTTGCGGAGGGCCGTCGTGCCTACGATGCGGGTTTGTGTCGTGTCGCGCATGATAGAAGAACCTCGCTTGCGTGCCCGGACGATTTCTGGGTATTGCGCTAGAATATCGCGAGCGCCTCAAAATGCAAGCAGTGAAGATCGCGGCATGCGGTTATCAATCTTCGCCCGCGTGGCCGCCATCAACCTCTGGCTGCAAAGCAAAAGCCGTCTCAAGCATCAACGGCGCCGCTACTCGCTAACTAGTAGTAGAGATGATAATTGGTTTGGTTGCGTATTGCAACCTTATGAATCTAAATAGCATATCGGATGCAAAGTCATTTCCCGGTATACACATGTTGAAGAATCATGACTTGGGTGTGATCGTGCCTGTCGATGATTTTTCTCGCATTTTCAGCTTCTTCGCTGTCGAATGGAAGCATATTACTCGACTTAAATTGTAGGGTTGAATTCTTGTAGATGGCGCCTCGGCCGATGGCGCTGCGCGAATAGTACTCTCCATTTTCATAGAATCCTGACGAGCCCATGAAGTTCATTGAAAGGAACACGCGGCGCTTGTCGAGTTCGGGAGCATAGACGGGCGATCCCTGTTCCAGCTCCAGGCTTGACGAAAATCCCAACAGGTCGAGTACTGTGGGCGTAATGTCGATATGCGAGGTCGGCGTTTCGGTAAGTACTGAATGATCAAGTACGCCGGGTGCGTAAACCAGCATCGGCACACGCATAACAACATCATTGAGCTGCCCATGAAGGATCCGGACTACGCCAGAAGGTGCCCCAGGAGGATTTTCGCTCCGCATGCCGTGGTCGCCGGTAATCACGATGAGAGTGTGATCCAGCACTTTGTCGCGCTGCAATTCGTCAAGCAACTCTCCCAGCCACGCATCCTGATAAACCGCCAGCGCATGTCCGCGCTGAAGCGATGTCTTGGATGCGTCGCCATCCAGCGACCGATAGGGGTCGTGCCCGATTTGAGGAGAAAATCCAACTGCAAACTGTCGTTTCTGGCTCGTCCATTTGTGAATATCCGAGAGCATCGAGAGCAGCGCATCGTTGTCGTACTTGTTCACGTAATCGATTGGCCCGGTAAAGACGGCTTCCCCGTCCTCGTCATCCAGGGTCGATGGCCTGCTGATCTTTTCAAATCCGAGATCGAGGGGCAGGTCATATTCGCGATGCCCTGGAATATTCCAGATAAAACCGTAAAATCCCGTGGCATATCCATGATTTCGCAGGGTGCGAATCAGCCCCGGGAGTACGGCCAGGCGGGGGACAAGTTCGTTGTAAAGGTGCGTGTAAATCGATGTGTAGATTGCAAATGTGCCGTTATACGTACTTGCGTAGGTCGTGTAATGTTTGCCCATCAGAAACGACTGGTCTCTCAGCCGGCGCGCGCTCGGCATATCACTCAATGAATCGTGGGCAGGATCGAAAGCCTGTGCCGTCATAGACTCCAGCACGATAATCACGACGTTATAGTTCACGGCTTTCCCGGTATAGGCAGTTGGTGCGGGCGCGGGAACATGCGCATCTTCGCGATACGTGCGCAGCAGTTCCGGCAGGCCAGGCAAACTCTCGCTGGAAGGCAATGCCGAAGGCGTAGTGCGGTTCACTTCCTTCTCGGCGTTGGCGGATGGTCCGGGCGCGGGAAGATACTTGTCTTCGCGGTTCGTGCGCATCAGATCCGGCAAGCTGTGCGAACTGGCGCTGGATAACACATCCGTGGAAAACAATACCGGAGACGCGGTCAACTGCAATAATGATTCCGACCAGGGCATCGCTGGAACTCGGGGGACATAAGCGATAGCCGTTATGATGGCGCCGATGGCGAAGGCCGCTAGAACAAATTGATTCAAGAGATGGAAGTTTTTTCGTGAAGCAACCAGCGCAATCATCCCCAGAAGCACGGCGAAGCCAAGGTCTGCGGCAGACAAGATTCCTGTGGCAAGAGGGTGATAGTACAACGCCGTGTCGTGGGTTCTCAGGGCCCACCATAAGGCAAATCGAATCTCGCTCCTGGAATTGAAGGCGCCGGTGGTCAGCATGGAAAGCGTTTCCACGATGATGATTACTTGAATGAAACAGGATACAATGACAGCAATCAATATTCGCCAGCGAGGCGCGATCCAAAAGGTCAATGCGCAAAAGAGCACGGGGACGAGCACAATACCCCAAAGTAAATCGGCTCGAAAGAGGCCGGTCAGTTGCAAAAGCGTAAGCGGGTGAGGATTGTGCAGGTTGTTGTCTGCGGCGATCAGGCTGAAGGTATTGGTCTTCAGCAGGATCGCGAACTTCTCGACAAGAACGCAAATGGCAGAGCTCAGCAACGGCAGCAAAACAAACCCAAGCTGATTCTGTTTCATTTGGGCTGCTATTCTCTGCCGATTCAGTATCTTGGATAAACGATTACGCAATTGCATCACCAGCCCTCGGTCAAGAGCGTTGTATGTCTCGAAGTTAAATCAGGTGGAATCAAATCAGTCATAGCATATGCAAAATAGTTTTTACAATAGCAGGAACTATGCCTCAAAAAATAAGTGATCAGCGCGAGTCAGCCTCTTGATTTATCTCTCCTGCGTTCCGCTGTACAATTCCATCAGACCCGATTCAACCGGGTAAGGTGTCCCAATGACCGCATCCCGCGAAAAAACCGAAGCGCGCAAGCTGCCCATGATGCCACTCCGGGACATGGTGATCTTTCCTTACATGATGATGCCCTTCGTGGTGGGCCGCGAGTCCAGCGTACGCGCCCTTGAGGAGGCGCTCAGCGGTGACCGGAAGATATTCCTCGCCACCCAGCATGATGCCTCGGTTGACGAGCCCAAGGCCAAGGAAATTTACCAGGTTGGATCCATCTGCAACATCGTGCAGAGCGTCAAGATGCCGGACGGCAACATCAAGGTTCTGGTCGAGGGCGTGGAGCGCGCCAAGTCCATCGAGGTCAGCGACCGTGATGGCTTCTTCGTGGCCACGGTGCGCGTGGGCAAGAGCGAGTTTGAAATGACCCCGGCGGTTGAGCAGCTCATGACGCGCGTCACCGGCCTCTTCGAGCAGTACGTCAAGCTCCAGCAATCGCTCAATTACGAGACCATCATCGCCGCGGTGCGCATGGACGAGCCGGCCAAGCTGAGCGACACCATCGCCGCCAATCTGCAACTCGGCGTCGAGGAGAAGCAGGACCTGCTGGCCATCTTCGACCCCGCCACGCGCCTGGCGCGCATTGCCGACGTGCTGGACATCGAGATCGAAAAGCTGGACCTGGACCGCAACATACAGTCGCGCGTCAAGCGGCAGATGGAGCGCGCGCAAAAAGAGTACTACCTCAACGAGAAGATCAAGGCCATTCAAAAAGAACTGGGCCGCGGCGAGAAGAGTGAATTCGACGAGCTGCGTAAGAAAATCGAAGCCGCGGGAATGCCAAAAGATGTGCTCGAAAAGGCCATTCAGGAGCTCAAGAAGCTCGAAGCCATGCCGCCCATGTCGGCCGAGTCCACCGTCAGCCGAAACTACATTGATTGGCTGCTGGCTGTGCCCTGGAAGAAGCGCTCCAAGGAGACCCGCTCCATTGAGTACGCCGAAAAGGTGCTGAACGCAGATCACTACGGATTGGAAAAAATCAAGGAGCGCATCCTCGAATTTCTCGCCGTGCGCCAGCTGGTCAGGAATCCAAAAGGATCGATTCTCTGTTTTGCCGGGCCTCCGGGCGTGGGCAAGACTTCGCTGGGAATGTCGATCGCCAGAGCCACCGGCCGCAAGTTCGTGCGGCTCTCGCTGGGCGGCATCCGCGACGAGGCCGAAATTCGCGGCCATCGCCGCACCTACATTGGCGCGTTGCCCGGGCAGATCATCCAGCATATGAAGAGGGCGGGCACCAGGAACCCGGTCTTCCTGCTCGACGAAGTGGATAAGATGGCCTCGGACTTCCGCGGCGATCCCGCCTCGGCGCTGCTCGAAGTGCTGGACCCGGAGCAGAACTCCGCCTTCCAGGACCATTACCTGGACGTGGATTACGACCTATCGCAGGTGCTGTTTGTGGCCACTGCCAACGTAATGCACACGGTTCCGCCGGCTCTGCAGGATCGCATGGAGGTTCTTCGCCTGCAGGGATACACCGAACAGGAGAAGCTGGAGATCGCCCGCCAGTATCTGGTGAAAAAGCAGCGTGCGCAGACCGGCCTCAGTGAGAAAAATCTGGTTTTCGCCGACGATGCAATTATCGAAATCATTCGCAGTTATACGCGCGAAGCCGGCGTGAGGAATCTGGAGCGCGAAATCGGCAACATCTGCCGCAAGGTGGCTCGCCGCGTGGTCAAGGGCGGCAAAAAGCACAAGGAAGAGGTCACCGCCGCCAACATCGGAGAATTTCTGGGAGTGGCTAAGTTCCGCGACTCTGAGGTGCATGAAAAAAGTGAAGTCGGACTGGTCACCGGCCTGGCATGGACCGAGGTCGGCGGCAGCATCTTGACCACCGAAGTGCAGGTGCTCGACGGCAAGGGAAAGCTCACCATCACTGGCCAGTTGGGCGATGTGATGCAGGAGTCGGCGCAGGCCGCGCTCAGCTACATTCGCGGGCGCGCTCAGGCCCTCGGCCTCACTCGGGAGTTCTATCGTAACGTGGACCTGCACCTGCATGTGCCCGAAGGCGCCATCCCTAAAGACGGCCCCTCGGCGGGCATCACCATGGCTACGGCCCTGGCTAGTGCGCTGGCCAAAATTCCCGTGCGTCGCGACATCGCAATGACCGGCGAAATCACTCTTCGCGGCAAGGTGCTGGCTATCGGCGGATTGAAAGAAAAGCTGCTGGCCGCCCTCAGGGCCGGCATCTTTGAGGTCATCCTGCCCCGCGCCAACGAAAAAGACATCGCCGAGCTACCCGACAACATCAAGAACTCCATGAAGCTCCACTTCGTGGACAATATGGACGAGGTGCTGGCGCTGGCGCTGGAGGGGCCTCTGCCCGCGGTCCTGCCCTCGGCTGTTGAATCGCTGGCCACCGTTCCGTCCCCGGGGCTCGCGGCAAATCTGCCCCCGCCGCAGTAACACACGCGGAATTTTCAGGCGATAGGTAACCACATTGGGAATGAGAGTAGAAGAAAGATTTCGCGGCTTCTATTTGCTTTGATGAAATCTTATACTTTCCTTGGGGCATTGTGCCTTAACGGATTTTCTACTCTACGCTGTTTTGTGCGGCTGGCAGGATTGAGCACATGAGATTTTTAATCAGTGCGGGAATTGTAGTTCTGCTTCTTTGCGTAACGGCAAATGCTGGCGCGCAAACCTGCGCGGGCATGTCGCTGGGCAACAATGCCAGCCTGAATGGCTATGTACCATTTCCCGCCTCCAATGTCTGGAACACGAATATCGCGTCCGCTCCGGTTGACCCCAATTCGGCGGCCATCACCAGCGCGCCCGGCTTTGCCGGACTGAACCTGCATCCAGATTTCGGTTCTGAGAGCGACTTTGGCATACCGTACATCGTTGTCGACTCCACGGCCACGCCCTCCGTGCCCATCAATGTAATTGACTACGCGGGCCAGAGCGATGTGGTGGTTGCGCCCTATCCTGCCACGGCTCCCATCGAAGGCGCTCCCGCCGATTGTTCAGGCTGGCCGGACACCTACGTGGGCGATTCTCATGTGCTGGTGCTGGATCGCGCCACATGCTTTCTCTATGAGACCTACAACACGCATCGCTGCGGCGGAGCTTACAACGCATCCAGCGAGACCATCTGGGACATGAACCATTATGAGTCGCGTCCCTGGGGATGGACCTCTGCCGATGCCGCCGGATTGCCCATCTTCCCCGGCTTGGTGCGCTACGACGAAATTGCCTCTGGAGCCATCCATCACGCTCTGCGCTTCACCATGGTGCAAACAAAAAACGATGCCAATGGAGGGTATTTCGTCTACCCGGCCTCTCACGCCGCAGGCAACATCTGGGGATCGAATAACGTGATGGGGATGCGCATCCGGCTCAAGGCCAGCTTTGACATCTCCGGCTACTCCGCGACCAACCAGATTATCCTCACGGCGATGAAGCAGTACGGGATGATCCTGGCCGACAACGGCGGCTATTTCTTTTTTCAAGGAGTGGCTGATCCGCGTTTTGACGACAACGACCTGGATAATCTGAAGCTCATCGCATCGTCCAACTTCGAGGTTGTGCAGACGACTCCGGAATTTCCCGGATACGATACTGCGACCGCCCCCAGCGGGGCCTTGCCCGTCATCAACAGCTTTACTGCATCGTCAACCAGCATTGTTACCGGCACTCCCGTCACCTTCACGTACAACGTAAGCGGCGACTCGTACGATTTCATCGACGTGCTTGGCCCGGTCACGGCGGGCAGCGGCAGCGTCACGATCACTCCCACGGCAGCCCGGACGACCTATACATTGAACTCCACCAACGCCTATGGCCGGGCTACCAGTACGCCGCTGACAGTTTCGGTGTTCAGTTCAGCGGCTGCTTCCCCTGTCTTCAGCCTCGCCAGCGGAACATACACCTCGGTGCAAACGGTTACGCTTTCCGACACAACTCCAGGGGCGGTGATTTACTACACCACCAACAACACGGTTCCCACGGTCAATTCGACGAAATACACCGGCGCTCTCACAGTATCGTCCTCTGAAACCATCCAGGCCATCGCGTCAGCCGCCGGCTACGCTACCAGCGCGGTCAGTTCGGCAACCTACACCATCAACATTCCGCCACCCGATTATTCCATCGCGGCCTCTCCGGCAACGTTGGCGGTCACCAGCGGTAACAGCGCGACGACCACCATCTCCGTCACGCCGCTAAATGGATTCAACTCAGCCGTCTCGTTCAATTGTTCGGCGGGTTTACCCTCCGGCGTATCGTGCGGCTTCACTCCGGCAACCGTAACGCCCTCGGGATCTGTGGTTTCCACAACGCTGAAAATTTCCTACTCCGCCTCGGCTGCCGCGATCAGTCGCGACGGACGTCCACTGTCACCTTGGGCGGTGATGGCGGGAGTTTTATGCTGCTTCGGTATCAAGAGGAGGCGCCGCTTGCAGGTGTTTTTTCTGCTGGTAGTCAGCGCCATCGGGCTGAGTCTGCTCAACGGGTGCAACAGCGTGTATTCAACTTCTCAGACTTCCACATCGGCGATCACTGTAACCGCCACATCGGGAGCGCTGCAGCGCTCCACGTCGCTTGTGCTCACCTTAAACTGATGGCCATCCGCCCTCTATAACTGGTTGCAGATTTCGCGAAAGTCCCAGGCGCCGGATTGATTTGCCAGCCACTCCGCGGCGCGCACGGCGCCCAACGCAAAGCCGCGGCGGCTGTGCGCGTTGTGGCGGATTTCAAGCATGTCAACCTCGCTCCGTGCGGTCACAACGTGCTCGCCCTTGGCGTCTCCCACGCGCTCAGAGGTGATGGGAACTTCGATGCCCGGACGTGTCGCCTGAATAATCTCGCGCAGGGTGATGGCGGTTCCGGAGGGTGCGTCGAGCTTGGAGGTGTGGTGGGTTTCCGCGATGGAAAAGCTGTAGCCTTCCAGTTTTGCCAGCTCGGTGGTCAGCCGGAACAGCTTTTGCACGCCCATCGAAAAGTTAGTTCCGTAGAGCATCGCCCCGCGATTCTGTGCCAGTGCCTTCATCTCGTCGAGTCGCGCATACCATCCGGTGGTGCCGACCACAATGCGTCCGCCAAGGGTCAGCACGGCGCGCATATTTTCCACGGCGGCCTCGGCAGTCGTAAAGTCAATCACCACATCCACGTCTTTCAGATTGGCGGCGGTCAGCGCCGCGGCGTGCTGGTTTTCGTTGATGTCCAGCGCATGCACCGCGTGGCCGCGCTCACGGGCCACCTCGGCGACCAGGCTCCCGGTCTTTCCTTTGCCTAAAATCAGAAACTGCATCGTGACCTCTTCCCGGATCATTGTAGATTCCCGCCTGAAAAACAAGGCCTGCGGACCATTCTGCGGCGTTATCCTGAAGTGAAACCATGCCTAATGACAACGTTTCCCATCAAACGCCCACTCTGATTGTCGCGCTTCCGCCTCACAGCCGTAAACGCCGCTGGCCGCGGATTCTGCTTTGGTCTTTCGCGGGCCTGCTGGTGCTCATACTCGTGACTGTCGCCGCCGGCTTGTTCTGGCTGCGTTTTGCGGCCACGGCAGCTCTGCCTGTGCTGGATGGCGACCTGCATCTCGCCGGGCTCTCCGCGCCGGTCATCGTCTGCCGCGATGCCCATGGCGTGCCCCACATCGAGGCCGTCACAGAGGAAGACCTCTTCTTCGCTCAGGGCTATGTGACCGCGCAAGACCGCCTCTGGCAGATGGACCTCTTCCGCCGCAACGCCACCGGTGAACTGGCCGAGGTCATCGGCTCCTCCATGGTCCGCCACGACCGCGCGCAGCGCGTTCTGCAATTTCGCAATACCGCCCGGCGCATCTACGCCAATCAGCCCCCGGCTGATCGCGCCCGACTCGACGCCTATGCGCGCGGCGTAAACCTGTTCATCGCCCAGCATCAGGCCTCGCTGCCGCCCGAGTTCCGCCTGCTCGGCTATCGCCCCCAGCCCTGGAGCGGCGTGGACTCGGTGAGCATCGGCCTCACTATCGTGCAGATGCTGGATACGCACTGGGAGACCAAGCTCTCGCGGGAGGCGATTGCCGCCCACCTGCAGAATCCAAAGCTGGAGGCCGATCTCTATCCGGTCGGCTCCTGGCGCGACCATCCGCCCACCGGCGTGCTTGCAAATCCCGGCCAGCCGCATCCCAGGCCAGCTTCAGCCACCAAAGCCGGCGACGAGGACCGCAGCCAGGCCAGTGCCGCTCCCTCCGCCTACGAAGACACCCTCGCTCTGCGCGCCTTGCTCGGCCTTCCCGCCTGCTCCGGCTGCGTGCCGGGCTCCAACAACTGGGTTATTGCTGGAAGCCACACCGCCAGCGGCAAGCCCCTGCTCTCCAACGACATGCACCTGGGCCTCACCGAGCCCAACATCTGGTACATGGCCGACCTCAAGACAGCCGGCTATCACGCCACTGGCGTCACTCTGCCCGGCATGCCTTACGTCATCGCCGGCCACAACGAGCACGTGGCCTGGGGCTTTACCGCGCTCTACGCCGACGTCCAGGACCTGTACATCGAACAGCTCGACGGCCGGGGCAATTACAGGGATATAGACACGGATTGGAAGCCGCTTCAGTTGGACCACGAAATCATCAAGGTCCGAGGCGGCAAGGACGTCACGCTAGACGTGCAATTGACCGAGCACGGCCCAATGCTGAATCCCATCTTCACCAAAGAGACGCGACCCATCTCCCTCAAGTGGACACTATACGATCCGGCGCTGAACTCGCTTCCGCTTTACCAGCTTAACGTCGCCTCCAACTGGGAGGAGTTCTCCGCTGCGCTCGCAACCTGGTCCTGGCCCACGCAGAATGTCGTCTATAGTGACGATCAGGGACACATCGCCTATCACGCCATTGGCAAAGTGGCGGTCTGGCATGCGTCATCTGTGCAACCCCTTCCACAAGGCCCGCTTGTCTCTCGTTTCGAGTGGTACAAATTCGTTGACGCGCATCATTTTCTGGAGGCGTACATCCCCTTCGACGACTTACCCAACGCGCTCGATCCACCCTCTGGATTTCTGGCTACCGCCAACTCCCGCGTCACCACTGATAAACAGCATTATCCGCTGACCTTGGAATGGGCCGATCCCTATCGCGTCGAGCGCATCTACAAATTGTTGGAAGGCCGCGACCACCTCACCCCTGCCGACCTGCTCGCCGTCCAGACCGATGTCTACAGCGAGGTCGATCAGGAGCTGGCCCATCGCTTCGCCTACGCCATCGACCACACTCCCGATGCCGACGCGCGTCTCCGCCAGGCCGCCACACTTCTACGCGACTGGGATGGCCGCCTCACCACCGACTCTGCTGCCGCCTCCATCGTCACCCAGACTCGCCGCGCCCTCTGGCCGCTGATTCTGGAACCTAAGATAGGCGCGGAGCTCGCCGCGCAATACCACTGGGGAGAGTCCAACTTTGCCGAGGAAGAGATCGTCATGCACGCCAGCCCCGACTGGCTTCCGCCGTCTTACAAAAACTGGGACGAGTTGCTCACCGACGCCGTCCGCCAGGGCATGAAGAACGGCAAAGCTCCCAGCGACTTGTCCCGCTGGAGCTATGGAAGCTGGCACGTGATTGATATCGAGCATCCGCTCGCGGTATTCCTGCCGCTCATTGGCCGCGCAGCCGGAACCGGCGAGCAGCCCCTCAGTGGCGACACCACCACCGTCAAGCAAGTCGGCCGCGCCTTCGGTCCCTCGCAACGCTTCACCATGGATTGGAGCAGCATCGACGGCTCCACGGAGAACATCGTCCTCGGCGAAAGTGGCAACCCCTATTCGCCGTACTTCCGCGACCAGTGGAACGACTGGTACGGCGGCACAACCTTTGCGCTGCCCTTTACTCCATCAGCTGTAGCCGCGCAAACACGCCACACTCTTCGCCTGCTGCCGTAAAACAAAATCTCCGTGCCCCACCCTTGCGACTTTTTTCTGTCGCAAGGGTGGAAGTTATGCTCGCTGCCGCATCTGTCCCAGCGCCAGCAAAATTCCGTGCAGCAGCGCCTCCGGTCGAGGCGGGCAGCCGGGAATATAAACGTCAACCGGAATCACCGCATCCACTCCGCCCAACGATGCGTAGTTCGCGCCGAAGATGCCTCCGCTGATGCCGCACGCGCCCACGGCCGCCACCACCTTCGGAGCCGGCGTCGCCGCCCACGTCTTGCGCAGCGCCAGTTCCATGTTGCGCGTCACCGGCCCTGTAACCAGCAGCATATCCGCATGGCGCGGCGAGGCCACAAAATGAATGCCGAAGCGCTCAATGTCGTGAACCGGATTGTTCAGCGCCACAATCTCCTGCTCGCAGCCGTTGCACGATCCCGCGTCCACCTGCCGAATCGACAGTGACCGGCCAAGCAAATGATGGATCGCCTCTGCAATCCTCTTGCCCGGCTCCTCTGCATTTGTGCCGCTCACGGAGGATTTCAGCTCAGCGTGTGTGCCATCAGAGCGAAGCGTATATTCCGCGGTCAGGATCAGGTCGCGCCGCTCTGTGGCCGCCAGCTCAAACTTCCGGCTCATTCGCACCGCCCCGCCGGCCGTTGCCGCCTCGCACTCGCCGCAGAAAATGCAGCGGCCGTAATCCACGGTCACATGGCGTGCTCCCTTGCGGTCGTGGATGGCGATGGCTCCTGTGGGGCACGCTTCGGCCGCGGGACGCGCGTCGCTCCACGCCGCAAAGTCAAACTCCGGGCATCCTCGGAATTGCTCCGCCAGCCGGGGCGCAAGGCGCGGATAATCGGCTGTTGCGGTGCCAACTCGGAACGTGTTTTGCAGAATTTTGAACATCGCGTTACCGATCCGTCCCCGAGTAGGACAAGTTGAAGCTCTTATTGATCACCGGAAAATCCGCCACGATATTGCCTTCCACCGCTTCCACTATTGCCGGCCAGTTGTTGAGCGATGGGTCTTTCACCTTGCAGCGCTCCAGGCAGTTATTCTCGCCGGTCCGCACCCAGTGAAGTATCTCGCCCCGCCAGCCCTCCACCGCGCTCAGCGCGCACCGTCCCGGCGGGATAGGCCTATCTGGGGCGCAGTGTTTGCCGCCCGGCAGTTGGGCGACCGCCGCGCGTATGATTCCTATCGACTCTGTCACTTCATCGATGCGCACCTGCAAGCGGTGCCGCACATCTCCGTCCTGGTAAACCGGCACGCGGAAGGGCAGGTGCCGGTACGCTTCATACGGATGATCGCGTCTGACATCCAGATCAACTCCCGACGCGCGTCCCGCCACGCCCACAACGCCCAGCATTGCAGCCTTCTCCGGTTGCAGAATCCCGGTGTGCTCCAGCCGTTCGCGGGTAGAGTTGGACGATTCGATGATCGCCATCAGGTTATGGAATTCGCGCTCCACAATCGCGAGCGTCTTTTCGATGGCCTCCACCTGCTCCTGATGCCAATCCCTGCGTACGCCGCCGATGGCCGTCATTCCGCGCAACACGCGGCTTCCCGTCAGCATTTCGTTCAATCCAACAACCATCTCGCGTATGCGTCCGGCATGTGCGTTGGCAATCACAAATCCCACATCATTGGCAATGGCCCCTGCATCGGCCACATGATTCGCAATGCGCTCCAGCTCCAGCAGGATCACGCGCATGAATTGCGCCCGCGCCGGAACTTTGATTCCCGCTGCTTGCTCCACCGCCTGGCAGAATGCCATGCCGTGAGAAAACGCCGAATCCCCGGAGATGCTCTCCGCCAAAAACACCGCGCGACGAATGGGAAGGCGCTCGAAGAGCTTCTCGGTCCCCTTGTGCGTGTAAAACATCCTCAGTTGCAGATACAGGATGGGCTCGCCGGCAACGGAGAAGTTGAAGTGGCCGGGCTCAATGATGCCCGCATGAACCGGCCCCACCGGAATCTGGAAAACGCCCTCGCCGTGCGCCGGTCGATAGACGTGCCGCTCTCCCTCAAACGGCGGCAGCACAGTCTCCAGCGGAAAATTCTTGCGCAGAGGATGCACGTCAGGCCAGTTATCGTGCAGCGCCACGCGCCGTGGATTCGGATGCCCATTCGCCTCCAGCCCAAACCAATCCTGAATCTCGCGCTCCTGCCAGTTGACCGCAGGCAACTCCGCGGCCACAGACGGAAACGAGGGATGCTTTGCATCAATGGGAGCCTTCAGCATCAGCCACGCGGCGTCGCCTGGCCGGTCGAAAACGTAGTAGTTGTAAAAAACGCCTTCCGCTTTCACCCGGTCCTCGGCAAAAACGGTCGCCAGTCTTGCTTGGCGCGCGCTGAGCAAATGCCGTGTGATTGCGGTCGCATCGGGGCCGTTCAGCAAAATTACGCTTTGGCCACTGACAGTTTCCTCCACGGAGCGAATCTGCTTCGGAAACCGCGCGAGAAGTTCCTTCAACAATGTCTTCATTGTCCGCTCACCACTCGCGCCGCTCCGCGAATCAATTCCAGCAGCGGCCCCGGCACCCAGAATCCAATCACCACCAGCGCCGTCGCCAGCGCCAGCAGGGAACCATCGCGCCATGGACGTCGCGCCACTGCCGGCGCATCGCCGCGCGGGCCCAGAATCATGCCGCCTACGTGCAGCAGCGCGCCGGCAAACACGCCCGTCCCAAACAGCACAAAAAGAACGCCGGTGAGAAGATGCCCGCCATCGAAGGCTGCTCGCAGAATCAGAAACTCGCTCTGAAACAGGCTGAAGGGCGGCATGCCGATAATCGCCAGCATGGCCATCAGAAACACCACGCCGGTCAGCGGCATCACTCGCATCACGCCGCCCTTGATATCAGCAAACTGGTTGGTGCGGAAGTGCTGGTATACGTTGCCCGCGCAAAGAAACAGCAGCGACTTGGCAATGGTGTGAAAGGTCATGTGCAGCATCAGGCCCAGGCTGCCCAGCGCGCCTCCCAGTCCCAGCGCCGTCGTCATAATGCCGGCATGATCGATGGTGTGGTACGCCAGCAGGCGGCGATAGTGTGTCTGCACCAGCACGAACGGAACCGAGACGCCCATGGAGAGCAGCCCGAACAGCAGCAGCAGGTGGCTGGGAAACTCCGCGCCCAAACACCGGCTCGTCAAAATGTAGAAACGAATTAATCCGTAGAGCGCGCAGTTCAGCATCGCCGAGGAAAGCAGCGCGGCGGTGGGCACCGGCGCCTGGCTGTAGGCGTCCGGCTTCCATGTGTGCATCGGCGCTAGCCCCGCCTTCGTTCCGTAGCCCATCAGGATCAGCACAAAGGCCAGCCGCATTGACGTCTTGTCCAGTTGCGCTGCGTGCTGCGCCAGCACCGACCAGTTCAGCCCGCTCAGCGCCTCGGAGCCGCTCAGGCTGTGCCCCGCATAGTAGGCCACCAGCGTGCCGAACAACGCCATCGACAAGCCCACGCCGCCGATAATGGCGTACTTCCACGCGGCCTCCAGCGAGTTCACCTTTCCATAGAACGTCACCAGAAAGACCGAGGCCAGCGTGGTGGCTTCCATCGCCGCCCACATCACGCCCAGGTTATTGGCCACTGCCATAAACAGCATGGAGAAGACAAACAACGGCGTCAGCGTGTAATACATGCGAAGCTGCGACATCTGCTCTCTGCCGCTCGCATCTTCGCCCAGCGCGCCGCTCTGCTGGTCGTCGCGCAGGTAGCCAATCGAGTAGGTAGAGCAAACCAGCGCCACCGATGTGGTCAGCAAAATCACCAGCGCGCTCAGCGCATCGGCATAGAAGAATCCATTCCACAGCGAGACCGTGCCTTCCGCGAGCACCCGCGCCCCCAGCGCCAGAGCGGCCACAAAGACCGCGCCAAACCCGGCCAGGTTCACCGCTTCCATGGCCGTGCGCCGGCGCGCAAAGTACGACGCAACCGCGGTAGCGGCGGGAATCAGCAATAGGGCAAGCAGCAGCATCCTATCCTCGCAGCCTCCGCAACCGGCTCACATCCATCGATGCGAAGCTCTCGCGTATGCGATAGACCAGAATCCCCAGCACCATCGCCGCCACCAGCACGTCAAAGAAAACGCCCAGCTCCACAATCAGTGGCATCCCATAGGTCAGCGAAATGGCCGCCAGAAACAGCCCATTCTCCAGCGACAACAGCGCCAACACCTGTGTCAGCGCCTTGCGCCGGTTGATCATCGTAAAAAATCCAATCAGGAAAAGAGAGATGGCTACGGCCAGTGCGTTGTGTCCCAGGCCCGCCTCGTCCGGCCGGTAAAACGACTCCGCCACCACGTAGCCCACCAGCGTCAGCCCGCCTGCAATCAATATCGAGAGCGGCCCGTTCACAATCGGCTCAATCTCTTCTTGAATCTCCATCTTCTTCACCAGGCGCTCAAAGAGAATCGGCACCAGGATCACTTTAACCACCAGCGTCAGCCCTGCGGCAATGTAGATATGTGGCGCGTGGTTATACCAGGCGATAGTGGCGGCAATCATGGCCAGGAAAAAAGATTGCGCCGCAAAGATGCGGATGTGGATGACGATCCAGCGCTGCGCCACCATCGCGATCTGCAGCACCAGCACCAGCGCCGCCATCAGGGTGACGATTCGTTCGCCGAATTGCAAATCAAGAACAGGCATCATAAGCATCAAAAAAGAAATGTCGAAATCAGCGCCAGCGACCCCAGCGTAAAGGCCACCGCCAGCAGTTCCGGCACGCGGAAGAGCCGCATCTTGGCGTTCACCGTCTCCAGCAGCACAATTGCGCAACTTAACAGCAGCAGCTTGGCAAGCAGCCAGCCGATTCCCTGCAACGCGCCGAAGCCGAACCATGTCGGCTGCAGTCCAAACGGCCAGAAGCAGTTGATCAACAGCGTCATCAGCACCAGTTGCTTGATGGACGCTGCCCACTCCAGCAGCGCCAGGTAAGGCCCCGAGTACTCCAGGATCATCGCCTCGTGAATCATCGTGAGTTCCAGGTGAGTGTCCGGATTGTCCACCGGAATCCGCCCCGTCTCCGCAACCAGCACCAGCGCCAGCGCGGCAAAGGCGAACATCTGCGCCGGGGCAAGAAAGCGCCAGGTTTGCCCAATCGCCGCTCCGGCAATTTGCGTCATACTGGTAGACCCCGCACCAATCGCGACGGTAAATATCGCCAGCATCATGGCTGGCTCGGCCAGCGCCGAAATAGTCATCTCCCGGCTGCTGCCCAACCCGCCGAACGAGCTGCCGCTGTCCAGCCCGCTCAGCGCCAGAAAGAATCTCCCCAGCCCCAGCAGGTAAATCACCGCCAGCGCCCCGCCCATCAGGCCCAGCGGCGCATCGGCGGCAACCATCGGAATCATCAACCCCGCCAGGATCGTGCTGAAAAAAACCACCCATGGCGTTGCCGTAAAAATCCACGACGCCGTCTCGGGAATCACCACCCCCTTGCGAAACAGCTTCAGCAGATCCCGGTATGGTTGCAGGATGCCCGGCCCGCGCCGCGTTTGCAGACGCGCCTTCAGCGTGCGGATCACTCCCGTCACCAGCGGGGAGAGCGCCAGCAGCAGGAAAAGTTGCGCCGTGTTTTCCATCAGCCGCTCCATCATTTGCGCACCCCAAACAGCAAAAGCAGAATCAGCGTAATGAAAATGTAGGCGAGATAAAGGTTGATGCTGCCCGCCTGAATCCCCCTCATGCGATTGGCCGCTGCCATGATCCGCCGCCGCATCGGTCCGTAGAGGCGCTTTTCAATTGAGTGCTCTATCTCGCTCTCAAAGCGAATTGCGCTGGGGTAGTAGGGAGACACTTTGTACACTGCCTGGATCTCCCGGCGCGGCCTGTAGAGCGCGGAAAAAATCATGCGCAGCGGTTTGGAAAATGCCGTGGCCGTGTATTCGTTTTCCGCGGTCAACCCTGGCAGGCCGCAATCCCACGCCGGCCCTTTCACGCTGCGCCGCCTCCAGCGTATCGCCAGAGGAAGCGCGAACGCCGCGCCCGCCAGCAGGAAGAAGATCGCCATTCCCGCTGTTGAGATGGTGCCGCCGTGCGCCGTCCCCGGCGATAGCGCCCATCCGCGCGCCATCACCAGCGCCGCGCTGGCGCGCACCCCCAGCGCCTGTTGCGTAATCGGATCGAAAACCGGCACAAACCAGGTCGCGCCCAGCCCCAGCGCCACGCAGCCCGCTGCCAGCGCCGCCATCCCCGCGCGCATCGACGGCGCGCACTCCCGCGCCTCCGCGGCTGGCTCGCTCCTCGGCAACGCCAGAAACGGAATCGCAAATGCCTTCACAAAACACGCCGCCGCCAGCGCCGCCGTCAGCGCCAGCAGGGAACCGGCAACGGGAAACATCAGCCGCGTCAGGCTCTGCGTAGTGCCGAAGCCCGCCAACAGCGCCTGGTAGGTGAGCCACTCGCTCACGAATCCGTTCAACGGCGGCAATCCGGAGATCGCCACAGCGCCCAGCAGGAAGCACAGCGCCGTCACCGGCATCCGACGGATCAACCCGCCCATCTTCTCCATGTTGCGCGTGTGCGTGGCCTGCACCACGGAGCCCGCGCCCATGAACAGCAGCCCCTTGAACAGCGCGTGGTTGAAGGTGTGATACAGGGCGGCAATCAGCGCCAGCGCGGCCAGATTCGCTTGTCCCAGTGCGCGAAACATCAGCGCCGCGCCAAAGCCGATCAGAATAATCCCGATGTTCTCGATGCTGTGCCACGCCAGCAGCCGTTTCAGGTCGTGCTCCATCAGCGCGTACAGCACTCCCACCAGCGCTGACACCACGCCCAGCCCCAGCACCACGCTACCCATCCACAGCGGCGGCGCTCCGTAAAAATCAAAAAATACGCGCGCCATCCCGTAGATGCCCGTCTTGATCACAATGCCCGACATCAGCGCTGACACGTTGCTGGGCGCTACCGGATGAGCCTCCGGAAGCCAGATGTGCAGCGGAACAATTCCCGCCTTCACCCCGAAGCCGAAAAGAAAAAGCAAAAAAATCGCGCCCTGTTGCAGCGGTGTCAGGCTTGAAGCCAGCAGGTGAAAGCTGGTGAAATCCAGGCTGCCGCTCTCCGATGCCAGCACCAGGAACGCAATCAGTAGCAGGCCTGTGCCTGCGTGCGACATAATCAGGAACAGCACGCCGGCATTGCGCGTCTTTTCCTTTTCATGTTCAAAGCTGACCAGGCAAAACGCCGTCAGCGCCATCACTTCCCACGCCACCAGAAAAAAGAATGCATTGGACGCAGTAAAGACCAGCGCCAGGCTCATCAGCAGCAGGTTGAAGAAGAATCCGAAGGCGCCCAGGTTTCTGCGCCCTTCCATCTCCCGCAGGTATCCAAAGGAATACAACGCAACAGCCGCCGCCAGCGCGGAAAGCGTTACGTTGAAATATGCCGACAGCGGGTCCAGCCGCACCGCCCAGGTAAAGATGGGGTTGCCAAACGGAAGGCCGATGAACGTAGGGCTCGCGCTGAACAGAGCTGCCATGGAAGCCGCCAGATTCAGCAGCGACCCAGCCAGCGCCGCTCCGCAGCCCACCCGTCGCGCCAGAGCGGGGCTCCGCCACAGCGCCAGGCTGCCCGCCGCGCCCGCCAGCCACACCACGATTCCGCTCAAAAACAGCATTCTGTCCAACTCAGCCCCTACGGCTTCTCCTGCACCTTCATCACCAGGCAGGTCACCGTTGTTTCGCCGGCCACCAGCATCTGATGCGGCAAGCCCGCCGGCACGTGTGCCACATCGCCCGCGCGCAACTCCTGCCGCGCGCCGCCCTCAATCGACGAGCCGCGCGTCTCACCCGGCTTAATCAGACGCGCGCCGGCCACCGTGCCGCCGGTCACCAGCGTGGCCCGCCCTTCCAGCACGTAGAAGACATCGGCAAAGTTCTCATGAATCTCCACCTCGCCATCGCGGCTGCGAAACGACAGCATCGCGCAATGCCGTGGATACTCCTTCAGCGTCTCGCCGGCTGAGCCGTCGCCCTGCCTGGCCAGCTTGTGCAGGTACGCCGCCCGCTCCAGCAGCACCGCCGCGGACCAGTGATCGAGACGCCCCAAAGGTTCCACGGGCTTTCCTGTCTCCGCCGCTGCTGGAACCACATCCTTCAGAATTTCTCTCGAGATATTTTCCATCACGTCTCCCAGTTTACCCCGGCGCGGCTCAACTCAACCCCGCCAGTTTCCTCGCCCGCTTAAAAACCTCCAGCAGCATCTCCCGCGTCAGTTTGCCGGTGTTCGTGTTCTGCAGTGAGGGATGATAGCTGGCCATCAGCTTCATCCCATTCGGCAACGTATACTCCGCGCCGTGCGCGAAATTCATTCTCGCTCGCGAAGTGATCTGCCCCGTCCGCCGCGCATGGACCAGAAATCCGTCAAAGGCAATCTTCCCCAAACACACCACCACGCGCAGATTTTTAAGCAGAGCAATCTCCTCGTCGAGAAAGGGCGCGCACTTGTGCTGCTCCTCGGGCGTTGGCTTGTTCGCTGGCGGAGCGCAGCGCACCACGGCGCTGATCCACAAATCGGTGAGCTTCATGCCGTCGTCACGGCTCACTGCCATGGCCTGTGACGCAAAGCCGGCTTCATGCAGCACGGGGTAGAAAAAATATCCCGAGCCGTCGCCGGTAAAAATTCTCCCTGTCCGATTGGAGCCATGCGCGCCCGGCGCCAGTCCCAGCGTCAGCACGCGAGCCTTCGTGTCGCCGAACGAGGGCACGGGCTTGCCCCAGTACTCGCAGTCCAAATAGGCGCGGCGGCGCACCCGCGCCACCTCGGCACAGTACGTGCGCAGCCGTGGACAGCGCTTGCAGGCAATGATGCGGGCATTCAAATCTTCCAGTGAAGTACGGACAGCGGCCATAGCGAAATTCTAGGCTATCTCTTGTGCTATATTCTTACTTTCGCCTTTTATGGAGCTTTGGAGTACGTCAACAATGCCGAAATCGGCAAATCCCGAATTTCTGCGCCGCGCCATCGCGCTGGCCACCGACAACGTGCTCAGTGGCGCGGGTGGACCCTTCGGCGCCGTCATCGTGCGCGATGGCCGCATCATCGGCGAGGGCGTCAACACCGTCACCGCTGCCCACGACCCCACGGCCCACGGTGAAGTGAACGCCATTCGCGCCGCATGCAAGGCTCTGGGAAGCTTTTCACTGGCCGGTTCCGAGCTCTACACCAGTTGTGAGCCCTGCCCCATGTGTCTGGCCGCGGCTTACTGGGCGCGCATCGATGCCATCTTCTACGGTGCTCGCGCTTCCGATGCCGCTCGTGCCGGCTTTGATGATGCCTTCCTCTACGACGAGTTGCGCAAGGACCAGCCCGCGCGCACGCTTCCCGCCACGCAGCTGCTCGGTGACGAAGCCTGGGCCAGCTTTGCCGCCTGGATCGCCTCAGAAAAAAAGGTGAAATACTGAGGATCCCTAAAACATGATCCGCGCTTCCGCAACCAGGTTGTGATTGTAGAGATGAAAGCCTGATGTGGCGATCTGCATCCCTCCGCCCAGTGCATAAATTGCGTGCGTCGGTTTCCAGCCTTTGCGCCGCAGCGCGATAAATGCCGCCGGGGTCACAAAATTCTGCACCTTGCCGTCATAAGGCCCGCCTACTCTGAAGCTGGCGTTGTTCTCCACATCCAGCCACAGATTAGTCAAGGCATGCACTTGTCCGGTCAAATCCCACTCAATCTGCCGTCCCTGCTGCGCGATCTTGCCCGTGGGCAGGTTGCCGCTCAGCGCCGTCTGCGCGTTGAAGCGTCCCCAGGCGCGCCCCGCGAGCAGTGTAGGGCTCAGGTAGCTGGTGGCCGCGCCGTTCTTGTGGCTGCCCGTGGCTATGTCCCAGGTCAGCTTCCCGGTCACCGCAAAGTTGCCGTGCCCCGCGCCGCCGCTGGCCATGCGAATCTTTGTCTCCAGTTGCGCGTCGCCAAAGCCGTCCTTTGCCGTGGCGGAGTTGTTCTGCACGTAGGGCGGTGTAATGAAGTTCACCTGCACGCGGTCGCCGTAGAGCAGCCCCAGCGTGTGGTAGTTGCCGTAATTCGTCGTCTGCGTCCCGGCCGGAGTCCGGAAGTCCGAAAAGGAAAAGCGCA
>Ga0364918_10034_pt1 | contig 50707 bp, 42 predicted proteins | sample SorcelJu500001C6_2_FD_206957 | JGI IMG/M metagenome (GOLD analysis project Ga0364918, IMG submission 206957) | Enriched cells from Trout Bog Lake Hypolimnion, Wisconsin, USA - BchlTB.June20.5000.01.C6 | ecosystem: Environmental > Aquatic > Freshwater > Lake > Hypolimnion/Profundal zone | place... | reverse complement strand
GACTTAATTATTGATGATTGCAAAGCCCATGATGTCGATTTTAGAGAGGCGAATTTAACGCATGCCAGCTTTATTGGCAGTGATTTACAGAATAATTTGTTCATGCACACCAATTTAAATCATGCTAATTTTACCAATGCAATCAATTACACCATCGATATTCATTTCAATACGATTAAGAAAGCAATCTTCTCATATCCCGAAGTTATTGCCTTATTAAATTCGCTCGATATTAACATTAACGGCTGGCCTACTAATGAAACGACCTGAAGAAATAATCAAGGCCGTGTTTATAATTAATATGCTAACCAAAAAATTATTGATCAAGCCAATACCTTAAGTTTCTTGCAAGGCGTCCTTGTCGGTTCAAGCTCTGAAAAGAGGCTTGATCCACACTTTGCATAAGACGATACTCTCCTAACACCGAATGAATCAACCAGCATTGTTGAGTAATCGACAAAATTTCAGCTAGATGTATTGATGATTCCAAAGCAAGCCAAGGTTTTAAACATGCGTCTATCAGATCTTCATATTGGCTATCTGTTAATGCAAAATTTTCTTTTGCTCTATGCAGGCAATTAAGAAATGAAAAAAATGGGTATGTAATAGCTACTTCCCCTAAATCAATGATAGTTGTTTGATGCGTCTGCTGATTCACTAAAATATTTTTATCGTGAAAATCACAGTGGCCCAATGTTTCAGGTATTGCATACCTTGATAATCGCTCACAAATTGCAATCAGTTTTGGCTCTAGTACACCTAGTTTTTTCAACTCGTCATGAGTTAAACCATCATCAATCAGTAGATCATCTTGTGCAATCAATTGCCGATAAAGTTTTGGTAATTGCTTTAACCGCCAATCAGGGACACCCAACTGAAGAAAAAGATCAACGTTGTCCATTGTCCTGATTTGCATTGCTGTATAATCGTGCATAACTTGAATAAATATCTCTGGCCGAAAATCCTGTTTCAAAAATTCATGCAGCTGAATTCCCGCGTCAACCATTAAAAAACAATGCTCTTCTTGATTAATTGCGATGATTTGTGGAACAGGCGCATGAAATTGCTCATGCAGTACCGTGATTATGTTTGACTCTAGTGATAAGGCAGGGGGTACCATTTTTAAATAAACAAAACCTTGCTCCGTAACAAAACGCGAGACTTCAGACCATGGCGTACAAAGCACTTGCTCTGGAGTAACCTGTTGAATCCGATATCCCTTATTTTTTAACGTATTAGTTGCCCACAAGATATGAGAATGCTGCATCTTTGCCTCAACTAAGTTTGATTGACCCGCGATTTTGCTTGCTGCCATATCACCATCAGTTCATCAAATGGATAACCATTCAACGTGGTATGGCCCTGTTCTTGTGCAATCACTTTGACTGCGTTCAAGCGCCGTTCAAACTTATCTAACGTTTTAATCAAGGTCTCTTGCGGGCTTAATTTGCAAAAAAAACACAATGAAAATACCGCATGAAGCAGGTCGCCAATCTCTTCTTGTAATGCAATTTGATTGGCATTTCCTTTTTCATGAGTCAAATGCTCATTAATTTCAACGCACTCACTTTGAATTTGCGCCATGATCTGATCCGTGGTTTCCCATTGAAAGCCAAATGCTGACGCTTCATTTTCTAGTGCAAGGACTTTCTCTAATAAATCAGTCTCATCGGCGAGCATAGTGATCTCTTATGTATGATTAAGGTCTATTGTGGATGACAAACCACTTTATTCCAACTTGGCAAAAACGTCGGATAGATGCAGTTGATGATCATCCAAACCACAACGACTAGCGCATCTAAAGGTGGTTTTAGATAAAACTGTGTCCGCTTTGCGCGTCCCATAATATTTTATAAAAACCTCCTGCCTCGATTAACTGTTTATGATTGCCCATTTCAATAATTTTCCCATCATCCATCACTAAAATATTATCCATCGATAAAATCGTTGATAGTCTATGAGCAATCACAATAACCGTTCGATTGCTCATTGCCATTTTTAACGATTCTTGTATCAGTTTCTCGGTTAAAGAATCCAAGGAACTCGTGGCTTCATCCAATATTAAGACTGGCGCATCTTTTAAGATAGCTCTTGCAATCGCTATTCGTTGACATTGCCCGCCGGATAATTTTAACCCCCTTTCCCCTACTACGGTTTCATACCCTTGAGGTAGGTTGATAATAAACTCATGCGCATGCGCTTTTTTTGAAGCCTCAATAACCTCTTCATAACTAGCGTCAATTTTGCCATACAGTATATTTTCGTAAACAGTTCGGTGGAATAAACTAGGTTGCTGCGGTATGAATGCTACCTTTTCTCGCAAGCTTTGTTTATTTATCGTACTGATATCTTGTTGGTCAATTAATATTTTACCGTGCTGTATATCATATAGACACATGAGGAGTTGAACTAATGTACTTTTTCCAGCGCCGCTATACCCAACCAAACCGACTTTAGTGCCACCGGGTATATGGATGCTTAAGTCTTTAATAACAAAAATATCCGATTGATAGCCAAAATTAACCTGATCAACGATAATTTCACCATGGGTAATATGAAGGGAAGCGGCTGCCGAATTGGTTTTTTGATAATGTTCTGTAAAAATCGTATCAATAGCTTGTTGACATAGACCTGTTTGCTCGCCGACAACTAATAAGCTCTCAGTAAGAAACCAAATCTGATCAATAACGGTAATGGCTAATATAAAAATAAATGCAAAATCCCCAACAGAAATCATCCCTTTATTACCGAGAAAAAGCAGCAAAATGATAGATCCAGCCTGTAAAATCCAGGCAAATCCACCAAGTAGTGATGCATTAAGCATATTTTTAAATTGCATGGATTGATCAGTTTCAACAGTATCTGCGGTTGTTTTTGCTAAATAGCGGGCCTCATAGTCCTCCCTGGCAAATAAAAGCATATTGAGTATGTTGGAAAGGCAATCAACAATGGTTCCAAGATTTTTTGCCCGTGCTGAACCATAGGCCTTAGCATAAGGTTGTATGCTGTTAGCGCAATGATAGGCGGTAATAATAAACGCTACGGAAATAACGAAAAAAATCAAACTGAAATAAGGACTAACCAAACCAACCATGGTAATAGAAAAGATAATGGTTAAACCTTGTCTTGATATATTAAACCACGCATTAACAATATTCTGGATGTTACTTACTAAATCGAGAGCGTTTAATTAGCCCCACCCTTTTCAGGAATAATCAGCGCCGGTAGACTTCTCATATCGCAAAGTAAATTGCGATCGATGTTATAAGGCAGGAGTTTTTCAAGTTGCTCGACAGTTTGAGCTTCGTGGATATTTGAGAGGACGTATTTAAGCCAAGAAAAGACTTCGATTTCGTGTTGCTTGCAGGTTTCGATTAATGAATAAAGGATGCTACCAGCATGAGCACCCACATCATTGCCATGAAAGAGCCAGTTTTTTCTACCAATCACAAAGGGTTTGATCGCTCGTTCACTTCGATTGTTATCGATTTCACATCGACCATCAGCAAGATAAACATTGAGGGCCTGCCAGTGAGTTAATGAATAAAAAACGGCTTTACCTAATGGGCTCTTGGGTGGCACTTTTAGCTGAGCATCATCCAAAAGCGTTTTAATTTGCTCAAGAATGGGTTGGGCTTCTTTTTGACGACGTAAATAAATCAGTTCTGGTGCAGTATTTTTTTCTTTGCAGTCTTTCTCTAACGCATAAAGCTTAGAGATGAGCTGAACAACTTGATGTGCTAGGCCTTTTTTGTTGCTTATTTTAATGACGTCCATGAAATATCTGCGAGCGTGCGCCCAGCAGGCAACATGATAAATATCTTTTAGCTCGCCAAGAACAACGTAGGCTTTATAGCAATCCGCATGGAGATAGCCTTTGAAATCGGCAAAGAAATCAAATGGGATTTGATGTGATCGCGAAGGATGATATTCATAAACACAAGCGCGTTTATTGGGGGGGCCTCCAATAAAAAGCCACATATAGGATTTTTGTGTTGCAAGCCGGCCTTTTTCTTTGAGTACTTGCAGCGGTGTTTCATCAGCATAAGCAATATCATAGTTGAGGATCTCGTCAACCAACAATTTAACCAGTGGTTTTAACAAGTCGGCTGATTTAATCAGCCAATTACTTAATGTGCCACGAGTTAGTGGAATGCCGGCTTCGCCAAACATCGCTTCTTGACGATATAAAGGAGTATGGCGATTAAACTTGTGGTCAATCACTGCCGCCAATAATCCTGGTGTTGCAATCGATTGTTCAATCACTTGTTTTGGAAGTTTGGCCAGTTTTATGGTTTCTTCACACGTTTTACAGGCATATTTTTTACGGATATTCACAACACGAAAGGTCATTTGAGGCAAAACATCCAAACGCTCGGTGATTTCGTCATGAATGTGGGTCAAGGAACAGCCACAAGAACATTGTTTTTCTTCGTCGGTTAAATCGTAAACATTTTCAATGTAAGGTAGCGTTTGTGGTAGTGGCTTACGACCAGTTCCTTTTTTATTGCGCGTATAAGTGATCGTTTCTTTTGTTGATACTTCAACAGCAGAGACTTCAGTCTCTGCCATCAGCCCAGCTTCATCAAAAATCGGCAGTGGTAGTTGCTGTTCGTTGACGAATTTTTCCGTTTTACGGCCAAAACGAGCGGTTCGGAATAAATGAAGCTGATGCTGAAGGTTTTGAATGGCGCTTTCATGCTGTCCTACTAAAGCCAATAATCGTGCATTTTCTTGTTGTAATTGAGCATAAGACAGAACATTTACAGCGGTCATTTTATGAGGCTTACTTGTTGTTTTTATTGAGATTATTATATCAATAATCTCAATAAAAACAAATGAAAATCATCAGGTTATATTAAAAATATTGTGTATAATCAAGCTCCGAAAACTGTGACATTAATTTAAAATCAAGCCCCGCTAATAGCCACTCTAGCTGTTCATGTGTAATCACATAATCCTCATGATCTGTCTTATTAAATTTAAATCGTCCGCGCTCAAGTCGTTTTAAATAAAGCACAAAACCATTTTTCTCCCAGAACAAACACTTCACCCTATCACAATCGCGGTTATAAAAAACATAAACGCTACCATCAGTCACTGACGTTTCAAATTGCTCAATAATAAGCGCCGCCAATCCATTTATCGCCTTCCTAAAATCTATTGGTTTTGCAGCCACATAAATACGCGTATCACTTGTCAGCTTTAACATTACAGTGCAGCCGCGATAGTCATGACATTTTTAAGAAATGTCGTATCTATTTGAGCTGAGACTCCCATTTTCACGCCATTGGGTAATATCAATTGTAATGTTTCAGCGGCTGGGGCTCGTGCGACCAATTTTGGCTTGGCCTCAATAAAGTTTAAAGGCGATTTTTTGGGTTTTAATTTACCTTGGGTTTTATATCGATGATAAAGAAAGGCTTTGTAGCCAATGCCATATTGCAAACAATATTTTCGTTGACTCAAACCACTGGCTTCTTGAGCCTTTATATGTTCACTCCAGCAGGTCTCGTCTTCGGTCAATATTTTAATTTGGTTCATCTTGTCCCCTCCATTATTAGTGAAAGGGCTATTATTTAAATTTAATTGAAGCTTTGAAAGATGCGGTTAATTAGACGCTTACACTAAATCGGAAATTTTTGCACTTAGTGAACCACTGAGTTGATCTTGAAAAAAAACGTAGGATTGGCCTCTTAAATAGGTGGTGGTCGCAGCAATAATATCCGCTTTCATCTTTGGTAAGGATTGTAGAACTAAATAATTATAAAAACGCCATACACAGGTAATTACAAATCCTAGAATAATCAGCAATAATGCTGGTTTCCAACAAACAGCAAGAAATTTTTTCTTTTCGGTGTGAGCTACTGCATCCAAAAGAATTTTTAAAATATAGGGTTGTAATACACTATGGATAGACGAATAAATACCCACAAACAGCATAGCAAAGAACCACCAACGATAAGGCGCAGCCATTCCGAAGAAAAAATTTTGAAAGTTTTGTGGTCTATTTATTTTCATTTTTATTCTTAAGGTTCCATGTAATCGTTTATTTACTAAAATTGGAGTTATTGTCAAATGTGGTGTACAGCATTAGGCGGCCTTCCTGTCTGATTGCTCAACAATCTGTACTTCAACTTTAAATTCACGTTCTTAACAACAAGTGTTAGCAAGTTAAAACCTCTAATTTTTATCCACCGTTTTTGAGTGGACTCCATTGTTTGTTACATCTCTAATGGTATTTGTATAGACCGCTTAGCTGCATACTCCATTGACTACAGGGGTTCTTAAAAACGCATGTTCAGTAAATTTTGGGTGTGGTTCAGAAAATAATTTAGATATAGTTGTTTGTAATTTTCTATACTTTATTACCTGTCTATTATTCTTATCTGTTGTGATAGAATCTAGCATGATCAAATAGATATAAGAATGGTTTAAATCACCATTATTACTAATTATCATACTACTCACAGTACCAAAGATCTTATCATTACCAATGTTGAGATTGACTGATTTAACGCCTTGTAAATCTGAGCGAAAAAGGCTTGAATTCATACATGTAATTTTGCTATTTTTGCCCGCAACATCGGAATAAGTATCCATCAGCCAATTGGCTGCGGCACTCATATTTTTCACTTTTGCATGCGTTAGATGATCAGTGATTTTTTGTAGTCTACTATTACTAGTAAGAAAGAAATCCTCATCCGATCTGAGATCATTCAATGAGCTAAACTCTGAGCTTAAATAATGATTTGTATGAGCAAAATAATCATTTTTATTAGAATAAATCTTGTAAGTAAATTTACGAATCTTATCCGCATTATTCTGCCCATAGGCAACCTCAACGGTTAATAATTTTTTACCATCTGAAATTTGATAAAATTGCGGATCAGCTACGCTAAATATTTTAGATAGATAAGGGACGATCTCGTCTATAGTGTTAAAGTTTTGCAGAATGCCATATTTGATCATTCCCTCGGCTGTACCATTTTCTGGCTGCTGAAATCTTCTCTGTTTTTTTGCATATTTTGTGAGAGGAGAATCTTCTTCAATAATTGTTAGTCCATTTTGATTAATGCCCATCGATACGTTATTTTTTGATGTCAAAGCATAAAATTTGTTATTGTGATTATAATTATTTTCATACCAATTATTGAACTGTTGTATTGGCATCATCAATTCAAACCGTTGTGGTTGATAATAATAATCCCGATTTCTGCCGGTTAACGTGCCAGACTCTGTGACAACACCAAATCCAGTGCAAGCAATACTGATATTTGTAAAAATTATTAGCAAAATGAGAATAAATTTTTTCAATGAAGATCCTTGCAAATGTTTTAAAAAATCTAACTTAGGTACTAAGAATTTAGAAAATGTTTTATCTAATCCAGCGGCTATTAACACCATTTAAATTTTGCCTAATATATCAAAAAAGAGTCCTTGTGTAATCTCAAATTGGGTATACGGCATTAGGCGGCCTTCCTGTCTAGCTGTTCGCTTACCTGTACCCCATCTTTAAACTCAACATTGTTCACAACCAGAGTCAACAAAATGAATCCCTTGATTTTCTTCCAGCGTTTTTGTGCTGATTCCATCAATTTATAAACCATTGCCAACGTGGTGTCGCGGGAACCACAGTTTCGAGCTTTATTGGTTCTCAAACGCACTGTCGCAAACGTGGATTCAATTGGGTTGGTTGTCCGAATGTGAATCCAATGCTCTGCTGGAAAATCATAAAAAGCCAACAGTTCTTCACGGTCTTTTTCTAGGCAGCCCATGGCCTGCGGATACTTGGCGCTAAAACGTGCTATGGTGCTGTTAAATGCCACATTAGCGTTGTCTCGGCTCTCAGCCATCCAAATATCATGTAACGCTTCTTTCACCTTTGGTTGCATGGACTTCGGCAACTTATTCAATACGTTGGCTGTTTTGTGAACCCAACACCGCTGATGACGACATGTGGGATACACTTTACTGAGTGCCCCCCAAAAACCAAGCGCGCCATCGCCAACAGATAACTTTGGTGAAAAAGTAAGACCCCGCTCACGCAATCCAGTCAAGACCTCCGTCCAGCTTGCTGTGGACTCCCGAAACCCATCTTCAACGGCAACCAGCTCCTTGGTGCCATGTTCTGTGACACCGATAATCACCAACAGGCATAAACGGTCATCCATGCGGACATGGCTATAAATGCCATCTGCCCAAAAATAAACGTATCGTTTATCGCTTAAATCACGCTTGCGCCATTCGGTGTGCTCATCAATCCACTGGCTCTTTAATCGCGATATTGTATTCGCTGATAAACCTTTTGCCTGCTCGCCCAACAGAGATGAAAGGGCTTCCCCATAATCACCTGTTGACAGACCCTTCAAATATAACCATGGCAGCATTTCCTCAATACTGGTTGAACGCTTCAAGTATGGGGGTAACAGGTTGCTATTGAATTTAATCCCTGTTTTGCTTCTGTCACGAACCTTGGGAACTCGCACATCAACATCACCAAGCCCCGTTTGGACCGTTCGCTCAGGTAAATAACCATTTCTCACCACTGCCTGTCGCCCATCAGGAAGTTTATTATCCCCATGCTTGGACAACAGTGCTACCAATTCGGCTTCAACGGCTTGCGCAATAAGGCTCCGCGCTCCAACCCTCAATAACTCGGTTAATGGATCATTGACTGTTACTTCTGGTGCTACAAAAGCTTTAAGCGTAAAATTACTCACGGCGTATCTCCTAATTGTTGATTATGTTCTTGGCGAACAACCAACAGGATACGCCACCTTCATTAAACTGCCATACACCAGATCTGACTATAGCTCCTAAAATTGTTGGCGCATATGATTACAGTTTGTTTCTTTAGTCGATGTTTCCAATACACTAAAACAGTTATCGGTGATACAAAACCAAAGCGTGTTATCGTCACTAGCCTAAATGGCAACTCATCCCAGTAGCCCCATAGAGAGGGGTACTCAATCAAACGTTTCAGAAACTCTAAAAATTGATCGATAAAATTCTGTTGCCTCTCACGCTCAACAATTAATCTCATCTCAGCCTCTTGTTTTTTTCTCAGCTCAGGCTCTCTAAATCGCACAATTTCCTCCGGAAACATGTAATAATCACACGTGCCATCTGAGTTTTTCATGTCCGTTTCAATGGGGATATAGCGCTCATTACGTAGAGAGGAAATCCACGAGTGAAGAGATCCATTGTTATAATCTTTTCGATTTATGGTTTTACCATCAAGTAACGCTTTTAATACGACTGTCAGTATTCCGCTATTGTTAGTGCTCATGCTCCATACTCCTCTAACCATTGAAAAAATTTTTCTTCATTAATTAGTACTCGTCTGCCATTACGCAAAACAGCACCAAATTTTTTCAAGCCATTGGTATCAGCATGAAAAATACGATCTCTAATTCCACCATGAGTAAAAGCCGGATTTTTTTCACAAAATTGTTTCACCGTGAACAATAACGGTATTGAGTTTTGATTTGCCATAATTCACCTCTCAGTTTAGTTTCGTTGAGACTGATCGCTAATAACCGCGATCAGTTAGGATGAATTATGATTGATGAGATTTTTTATTGAGGATTAATTCTGATTTTTCCGTTTACCCCGAAGATCCGGGTAAATTTTAGTCATTTTATGAATAAAGTTGCGGGTAATGATGTTTGTGCCATTCTATAACATGATCCATATGATGTATTAAGCCTTCTCGATTCCATTGGTTTTCTGTTGCTATTTCAATGATAGATGTACCACTCTTGCCAGCTAACTTAAAGCGTGGGTTACCCTCACATTTTTTTTTCAATTGTTTCCATAAAATTTCGCGATTAATTGCCAAGGTTTTAAATGATGTCGCAATTTCTTCAAGCTCTTTTACTATAAATTCACATTTTGCGATAGTCTTATCAGAGGGCCTATCTATAGAACAATCTGCCTGGAATTTATTTTTAGACTCCTGCTCATCAGAAACCATATTATCGGGCTCCTCTTCCTTTACGCTGTTTAATTCTTCACAAACACTATTAATCTTTGCGTCAGTACACAACTTGGTAAAGTGTGGATCCTTTGATAATAAAAAAACAACTACATCCGAAGGCAGCACATAACTATGTCTTTTGGTAACAGTTATATTTAATGGATCAACTTCATCAACGTATTTATGCTTCAATCTTTTTTTGACTTCATAATCACAATTATCAACCATGCTCATCAATTTGTTGTACATGCTTTTTTCAAGCGCTATCAGCGCTAAATCCTTAAAATTTAATGTGCTTAAAGAACAAATGGCTAAAACCCAAGCTAAATTAATCAAATCAATAGGCTCATTTATTTTCATCAAATTAATTTTAAACGGATTATCAAGACACACTTGGCTATAAACCGCCATAACCTGATCGGCACGTATTAAAATATTCAGATCTCTGATATGCGGGTACATGCTTACTCCTTCAATCTGATCTAATTGTTGACGATCAAGTGTTTTTTGCTTTGACTGCTGTGAAACCAAACAACTACATAAACTTGCAGTTTTTTTTATAAACTTTATAAAGGAAGCTTTCGTTATCATAAATCCATAATGAATTGAGCGGTCAAAATCACACGCTAAATCTTTATTAAGTAAAGCATCAGGAAAATTATTTGCTATAAAAGTCTCTAAAAGCATGTGAATACTTTTGGCCTCATTCTCAATACGTTTAGTATCCACGGGAATTTCAGCATGGGTTTTATACAGCAAAGATAGGGCTAATAACCAAGCAGCCTGTCCTGAGTGAATTTTATCGGGTAATTTTGATGGCAGAAGTCTTAAGGATTCATTTGTAAAATCTTTACACTGTCGGCTGATTTCATTCTTAAATCTTGCTACTGCTTCTGTATAATTTTTAGAGGAGCTAACATCCGTTGTAATAAACATTATTTTTCTACCCCACCAAATATCTTGTCGTTCATACTGCCAACCACGGAGCTAATATGGCTGTCACTGAGATGTGAATATCGCTTAGTCATTTGGACAGTCTTATGTCCTAATATTTCCATTAAATCACGCTGTGTAGCCCCGTTCATCGCAAGATAGCTTGCGCAACTATGTCTTAAATCATGAAATCTAAAATCGGCCAGTTTGGACTTTTTTATAGCTACTTCCCAAGGTCGTTTAATATCAATAGGTTTTTTTCCATTTTTGCTTGGAAAAATGTACTCACTATCAAGACGATGTATCTTCATTTGATTAGCTAATAGGTCATGAGCATGCCCGATAATTGGAACACGCCGCCGTTCACCGTTCTTGGTTTTTTCTAGAATTACAAAACCATCAGCTAAAAAAACGTCACGTCGAGTTAAATTTAATATCTCGCCTTTACGCATTCCGCTCGATAATGCCAATACCACTATGGTGTAAAGTTGTTTATTACTGGATTGTTTACATGTTTCGAGAAGCCTGCTGCGCTCATCATCATCCAAATATCTCACTCTACCTTGGTTTTCTGAATGTCGTTCAATCTTAAGCAGAGGATTTGACTCCAACCACTGCCACACATTAACTGCTTTAGTAAAAACATGAGATAGGGCTGCTAAATAGCGGTTAACCGTTGCTGTCGTTCTCTTTTCTCCTCGGTTGGTCGTTCCCTTTGCTAATTCATCTCGTAATGAATCAATAACGTCTGTTGTAAAATCAGCCAAGACATAATAGCCAGCCTTCATGCGCCACCAAGCAAGTTGGTTGGTCTGTGCTGCTTTCATTGACTTAGATTTGTTGGAGAGTACGCTTTCAATATACTTATCAATAAGCTCTGCTACTGTTCTTTTTTTAGATTCGGCCGTCTTAAAGTGACGGTTCTCATGGATAGCTGATTCAATACTATTAGCCCATCGTCTAGCATCCGTTAGCCTATCAAAGATAGCGGACTCCGCACGCTTCCCTTTTAACCTAACTCTTGCAAGATATTTAACTTTGCCTTCTTTTGTTATTCTTTTTTCTATCGATGCCATACCAAACTCCTACAATGGAGGTTGGCAACTGATATGCTATAGTTACATCAGTCACCATTAGCCCCGTAACGGTTAATGTTGATTAGGGTTGGTGGTGACAGCCATCAACCCTACCTGTCGCAGAGACTACAATAAACCATAAAAAACTGCAACCATTGATAGTAAATCATAATACCTAAAAAATTAAATCATTTTATTTCAATAGGTTATTTGATATTAGTTTTGTTTAGTGGCAACCAAGTGGCATTCTAGTTAAAAATCAATAAAAATTAGCTCAAAATATGATCATGATATTTATGGGAGGAGATGCGAGTTTCGACTAAATCTGGGTAGGCGAATCAGCCTGAATAATGATACTCTTTAAATTGATTCTTATCATTGGTTAATAACTGCATTAATTTTGGATGTACAAATAATTTTTCTTTGCCAGCAGATACTTCTTGCAGCACACCTATCTCGCATAGTTTTTTTAAATAAGTAGATGCTGTCTGACGACGAACCAAACCAGTATCTATAAGATTTTGAATACGACAATAAGGCTGTTCAAAAATAACATTAACTAATTCATAACTGTAAATCTTTGGTGCTTCATGTCGTACAAATTCAATTGTGTTATCTATCAACTGTCGAATAGCATTTATTTTATGATAAGTAAGCTGTGCTGTTTGGGTCACCGCATGAAGCATGTAAAGGATCCATTCTTGCCATTCATTTTTTTTCGTTACGTTATCAAGTAGTCGATAATATTCTTTTTTATGGCGAACAATATAATGACTAAGGTATAAGATAGGCAGTGAAAGCAATCCTTTTTCTATCAAAAAAAGAATATTAATAATGCGACCTGTTCGGCCATTACCATCTAAGAAAGGATGAATCGCTTCGAATTGATAATGCGCAACAGCCATACGGATAAGGGGATCTAATTCATCTTCGCTATGAATAAACTGCTCCCAATTTGATAATAAATTACGAATAACTGTTTCACCGACAGGTGGTGTATAAATAATCTCGCTTGTAGTCGAGTTTGCAATGGTTGTGCCAGGGATACGGCGTATATCCATATCGGTATTTTTAATGGTAGAGCATACCCTTACTAGAGTAGCGACGCTTAAAGGTCTATCCTTTAATGCGATAAATCCTTGATATAAGGCTGTTCTGTATTGTAAAGCCTCTTTAGTAGCAGAATCCGCATATGTATCTTCTTGAGCAAATTTAAAGAGCTTATCAGTGGTTGTAACAATATTTTCAATCTCAGAACTATCTTTTGCTTCTAACAAAGGCAGCGCATTAATGAGTAGACCTTGGTTAGGAAGTAACTCACCAGCCTGCTTCAGCTCTGCTAAGGCTGTTCTCGCTGGAATACAAGCTTTTAATATCTCAATGCTTTCCAGTACGGCTTTTGGTGGCAGGTAAGGTAATTCATTATAAGGTTGGTTAGAATTAAACGTCATGTTTAAAAACTCAGAAAATTTCGACATATTACAAGTATATGTTTATGTCATCGACATATCCATATGTTATGTCGATAAAATTGATTTATTTCGACATATGAACAAATAATAGGGGTAATCACGGATTTATTTTAATAGGTATGCTTTACTGCCATTTGTTGCTATCTATTGCCACTACATTGCCACTTGACCCCTCATCCAATTTTTACAAACGCGCTACAACCCTTGCCAAAACTGATGCCGTTGCGCGGAATCGAACCGCGGGCCTATTGATTACGAATCAATTGCTCTACCGACTGAGCTACAACGGCTTTGGTGGGCTGGCGAAAGTATAACGTTGCATGAAGGACTGTGCAAGAGTCAAAATGACCTATATCAGGGCTGCTCCATGTAAATCTCGTCATTGTTTGAGTAGAGCGGTTCCTTCTTTCGTTGTAGCCGCTCCCTCGTTTGCACCCATCGTGCCCTATTAAGGCAATGGGCGCACGATAACTCCATTCCCTCATCTATACTTTAGCTTAAAATAACTTATGGTAAACTCTCACCGTTGGTACTGGGTGTCGTTCCATAAATAGCTCGAAAGACTCCCAGTTGAAAGACCTCCGTTGACTACGTCTGTTCAGCCACTTAAACATGATGCGCACCGCCCTGAATAGAAAACTAGATACGTGTGTACTATTGAAGCTCACTCCATAATACTGCACGTGCCCTCGCAGTTTGCTGCAAAAGGTTTTCCATATTTTCTTGAGGGGTGCCCTGTTTCTCATTTTCCTAGCCCAGTCATTTACCTTCTTCAATTTTGACCGGAATCGTTTACCCTCTGTTTTTAGTTTCGGTATAACAGCACCTCGTTTTGACCGTCCTAAGTAAAACGTAAACCCTAGAAAATTGAATGCATCTTGTTTAATACCTCGTTGCATCGCGCTCTTTGAGAATGAGACCATTTTGGTTTTATCCTCATTGAGCTTGAGCTTATATTTCTCGAGGCGTTTCCCCAGTACTTCTCTAACCCTGTTCGCGTCTTTTTCAAATCTGAAGCAGACGACAAGATCATCGGCGTAGCGAAATGCACGTATTGGACCGTTCATAAGTGGGGCAACCGTTTCTTCCAGCCAAGTGTCCCCCTGTGTCAATTACATAGTGCGCGACTACATTTGCAAGTGCAGGACTGGTACAGCTGCCCTGAACTGTGCCTTCTTCGTTCACCCGTAGTTCACCATTAGATAGAATCCCGGCTTTTAGTAGCCTGCTTACGTATCGTAAAAACTTCTTATCTTTGATCTTCACACGCAAAGTATCTAGCATCATTTGGTGGTCGCGGTGGACGATAGGCCATACGCTTCATTCTCGCGACCAGGTCTTCTAAATTCATTCGTAGATTTTTACCATATTCATCTTTGCTAACTCGGTCTACTCCTATGGCCTTTTTTCCATCCAGCCTATCAAAGCAGCTGTGCAGTGATTCCACGTTGAAATGATGTATCAAACTATGAAATTCCCGATTCAGGTCCTGCGCAGATAGCCAAGCTATCTCTGACAATTCTGTTCGCGTAGTTACTTGAGACTCTGTTGATCTCATTACGTTTCCTCATCAAAGGTAAAATTACCGTGGTACCTTCCCCATGTGCTTGGCTTTCCCAAACTCGGAGTACTACGTACCGCAGACTTCCTATTCCTCGTCTCGACTTCCTCGCTTTTATACTTGTTAGTCAATACTTACACTCCCTGTGAGAAAGAATAGGACCTCCCACGTTCACACTATTACTTTCGTTACATGCCATGCTCTCCGACTCCGGGGTTGATAAATGTTCCTGCCCATTGCGTTACATTTATTGTTGCCTTCTGTCGCGTCGAACTCATCGGCCAACCCTCATCTCGCTTAACGGAGCTCAATCACTTCACCCTTGCGGGTTACGGCCTGTAACTTCCTTTGTCTACGCTTAATCCCATCGGTTACCCGATAAAACCCAAGACTAAGTATGGAATGCGGTGGGTCCCGCTTTTCCAATAGCACTTTCAGCTATTAGTAATAGTGCGCCTCGTGGCGCACCGAACAAAGTGAAGCAACCCAAAGACTTTTATTTAAAACAAGGTCACTAAATTGCTTCGCCGCTGCGCGACTCGCAACGACGCTTTGACTTTATTTTTGTGCGTTTGGCCCCCATGTCTAATCGCTCGCAATGACACGTTTTGGAATAATATAAACTCTATCAGAGATTTATTTGTTCAAAAAAAATGAAATAAGACAGCCCTGTGCGCCATATCAATTACAGCACAACTCCAAGCACGTTAAACTCCTTTGTTCATTAACACAGCCCCAATAGTCCAGTCTGCATTATATTCAGGAGGTAAAGTATGTAAGCTTTCTTCGGCACTGAAACCATATCCGTCGACCAGCAAAGCATAATAATATGCAGAAAACAGGCAATCCCCATATAAATAATCATCACCAGGAAAATCACCTTGTAAGCTGTTCCAATCGCGATGACAAAGCACATTACCTTGATTCAATATAGCTTGACCACTCAATGCATCACTAGAAAGTGAAAATGGCTTGCTTTTGACCATATCTGAAGCGCCACCCAAAACATACCATTCAGGTACATTATTCATCCTTAATGTCGGCTCTACTGTACCCTTTACATGATGGATAGAGTTAATCAGCACCGCCACATCCCGCGCACAAGACAATGCATCACCCTCAGCGAATCCTGCATCTGGAAGAGGATATTGACTTGAAAAACAATTTTTATGGTTTAAAAATTGATGGGCCATCTCTGTTTGACCTAAACCTAAAAAGCTATGCACAAACACAGTAAATTGACGTCCATACAGGTTAACTTGCCGAATATCCTCTGCATTCAGTTGATCGGCGTCTAATGTTGGAAAAGCAATTTGCACTGAAGCGCCCCCCATATCCATAACCCCTGCCGGTGCTGAACTCGAATTATCAAGCGTCCCTAATTGATAATTAACAGCCAACCAAGCATAAAGACCTTCGTCATAGCCAGAAATCGTTTTGACAGCAAGTAGTTTCCATTGACTTTGCTGGCCAAACCAATGGCCTAAAGATTCGTATATACCAGCCTGTTTTGATTGAGAAGATAAACGCATACCCGCTGTAGCATAAAAATAGATTGGAAACGAATGCACATTCGGTGCATCGGAAAACAATTCTTTCAAATAAGCATCTATTGTTGTTTGGTCAGGACTTAAGCTAGCCAATCCAGGTTTTATTTTTTTTGACCAACGCTCAATAATATGAATGGGCGTGGTTTGCTCATCCAAATCATAAGTATACAAATGTATCCGAGAGCCCGTGCTCCCTGCATCCACAATCCCTAAACACTGATGATGCTCACAATCCAAAGGCTCGTTGATTGAAGCAACAAATGAGGAAGCAAAACTACTAAAGCCCAAAAAACCTGTTAATACTAAAGCCATCAAACGCTTTGAAAGAAACATCTAAGAACCCTATGATCTAAAAAATAGCAATTTTACCTTAGTATTTCAAAAGATCAAAGAACTATAATCACTTTGTTTATTTTTAAAACACCATGGCGACTGTAATTTGCCTTCATGTGGTAAATAAATACTCACCATGCCACAGTCTATCGTAGATATAACAGGAATTGATTGATGTGCAAGTGTTGATAGGGTTTGTTGATGTGGAAAATGATATCGATTATCGAAGCCTGCTGAAATAATCGCATATCGTGGTGCAACTTGATGAACAAAGGCAGGGGTTGAAGAAGTTTTACTACCATGATGTGCCACGACCAAAAAAGACGCCGCTAGTTCTTCTGCTTTCTGACTCACAAGATATGCCTCTGCTTCTTTTTCAATATCACCTGGTATCAATACCGATCCCTTCACTGTCGTCACCTTCAAAACGCATGAATTATTATTTTTACTATTGAGGTCATGACCTTCAAGCGAAATAAAATGGAATCTCACACCATCCCAACGCCAATCAGGATATCGATGACAATTTTGCCCCCGATGATAATAAGCAACATCATTCACTAACAGTTGTTTGACTGAAATCGACTTTTCAATCGATGCTAACCCACCACGATGATCCAAATCCGGATGACTGATCACAATGGCATCCAAATGCGTTATCCCTTGAGTATGCAAATAAGGCAAGATCGCAAATTGCCCCATGTCCCCACCAGCATAAAATGCTACGCCCGTATCATATAAAAGCTGATGATGCGCTGTTTGAATGAAGACAGCTAAACCTTGCCCAACATCTAAAACGTCAATTTGTGCATCACCATCTTGGGGACGTGAGTAAAAAGGCAAACAACAACTTAGCAATATTACCCCTAGCGCTGGCCAAATGATTGGAGTCGGTAATACAACAGCTAAAGTAAAAACCAGCATCATCCCTATCATCGCCACAGCATCATGAAGCGGCCATGAAAAATTCATCCAAGAGAAAGCATCAATCCACGCTAGAAAATGCAACAACCCATTTGTTAAGGCATTCAATATCGGTAATAATATTGGCAAATCAGGTGTCACCTGGATCAGACACATTGCCACTAAAGACAAAGGCACCAAGATATATCCCACCCATGGAATAGCAATCAAGTTAGCAAAAAATCCATTGATGGCACTGTAAGAAAACCAATACAAGGTCATCGGCATTAAACCCAAAAGACAAGCCGCCTGTAAGCACAACATTTTTGGCCACCCCTCATACAAAACACGTTGACTCATCCCTATCAATATCGCCACCGCCATAAATGACAAATAAAACCCCGGCAACAACACAGCATGGGGCTCATTCAACAATACAAGCAAAAGTCCATAGCGCCACGCTTGCCAGGCGGTAAAACGCCAATGAAGAAAATACTGACTAAACAACAGAATAGAAGCAATCACCGCCCGCTCAGCCGGAATAGCCAAGCCCGCTAATGTAGCGTAAACAACCCCTGCAACAATAGCCAAAATACTTCCGGCCTGTTGTGAAGGACACCATAAACATAATCGAGCGGAGCGTCGCCATAACCACTCACCTAAAAAATAAAAAAATCCCCCTACCAAGCCAATATGTGCACCTGAAATCACCATCAAATGCGTCGTCCCTGTTTGCCGAAACAATTGCCATTCATCACGAGTAATCTGTTTACTCATACCTAACGTTAATGCTTGAATAATGCCTGAAACGGCCTTGTCTTGAATGGTATGATTAAACTGTTTGGCTAATTTTTCACGCCATGCTGATATCGGCACCCCATTCTGACGAACGCGTATAAGCTGAGCTGAATGCGCTTGGATAGTACCTAACCAATATAAATGGCCGGCCACTAATTTATTCACCATATTAGCCGCACCGGGGTTACCAAGATTGCTCGGTCTTTTTAACTTGGCATCCAAGGACCAATATTCGCCGGATTTAAATGATGGACAATGCTGATAACAACTTAACATCGCATTGGTTTGAACCGAATGATGATTCAATCGATTAATTTTAAATTCAAATTGGGTTTTATTATTATCACTAAAGGGAATCGAAATAATCTCCCCCGAAATATGAGCATGATTGATCACTGACAACGCCGGCATACCGTTTTCAGCAACACTCATTTGATGAAAAAAAGACCAAACATATGCCATAAGAAAATATATAATGATTGTTTTGGGTGCTTTTAAAAAAAGTGCGATGACAAGAAATACACACGTTGATACATCATGTGTATAAAAGAACAATATTCCATTAAAAAATGCGAGAACTTCCATGCTGACCCAGTTGTTGGACTTCCTTCCTATGCTGGATAATTTAGCCTAAATTCCCTCTATTTGCCATCAATGCATAGGATTCAGCGAGCACACATTGCAATAGTCTTCGTTGCAAGTTAAAATTGCGGCCAACATGAACTATGAATAGGCAGTCGGATATGAAATATCAAGATCTCGAACAAATTTCACGCGCCATTGAATTATTATTCCTTCAAGGCGCAAACAAATTAAATCTTATTGATCCAAGCTCAGCATCTCAAGTCGCACCGGAGATCGCCGCGCATCAATTTGATGAGTTCAAAGAAATCATTCGAGACAACCGTGCGCTACTCCATTCTAAACAAGGTATTGCGCTAATTCCTAAATTACCTGAGAGTTGGCGGTTATTTTATGCACAACAATTGTTACGTGCCGATGATGGAACCCACACATATCACGCCTTCACGCTCGATGAGTTAAAACAAATCCTCGCTATGCTTGAGAACGATTATCGTCTTGATTTTATCATTGATTTCAAACAACGTGTCCCTCTCATGGCAGAGGACTTAAAGTTAGCAAAAATAGATGACAATGAATTAATTCAAGCTATTTTCAACGATGACGCTATTCCCTCTTTTCGTTCACAAGCACAGGATGATGAGGAATTTGAAGCCATACAAATTGAATTGGCTGAAACACTCAGTCGCTCACCCAATATTTCTCAAACACGAGTTTATGACATCATTGAGGAAAAAGTGCGAATAAGACTTTCTAAAATATCAGTTGCCCAAGTCGATGATTTGAATATTCCGTCCCCATTCAATCAATTAACTCATTGTGAGTTCTTGTTACGATTAGCACGATATCCAAAGGGTACATCAATCGATCAGCGTTATCTTTCAGCATCGCCATGGAAGCCCGGTACACTGTCCTGGTTAGCTGAAAAAGCAGGCTATCTCCTTGGTGTAGAGCTTTCATATCTACCCCAAAAACAACAAATGAAATTCGCGTATGAGCATTTGCACACTTTATTTTGGATTGATCCAATCTACTTAAATCAAGCGCTCAAGGTATTAACAAGCGATGACCGTGAAAAATTATTTTATCATTATTGTGAAACTAACGAAGAATTGAGCTCAATCACCGATGAAGCGCAGTTTATTAAACTCGTTCAATGCGTACATCATTTAGATGATGTCAAACTTCGTCGTGCTGCCATGCTGTTATTACAAGATAAACTTGGTGAGTTAAATTGGTATCGCATAAATAAAGGTGAATGTTACTATCGCACCCCAGCAAATATGGTCCCAGGCCAAGCTGGCGCGCAACCAGTTTTAACCAATGAAAATGATTTGAGTGATATGATATTAGTTCAATTTTGCATAGATAATCCCTATCGCGTTCCGACAGCAAAAATTCATTTAAATCATATAATACAAACCAAAAAAGCCAGAGCTGAGGCTAGATCCGCTGCCATTCCTGGCTCAGCTGAAATCGCAGAATCATTAAGTCCTCAAGAGATCGAAAATCTCATTAACTATTTTGCCTCACTCCAAGATATTGAGACTTATGATCATGAAGAAGCAAAAGCACAACTTAAATGGCTATGTACTGAAATGAAATCCCCCATTATCGGCACAGGTTATCCAAAAGCCACTGCATATTTCAAGGCAGCCAGAGAAAAACAAATGAGCTTTCTCAATCAGATTAACGTATACGGTTTTCTTATTGATTTATTGTGCAAATCTGGTTTAGAAAATGAATTATATCATGGTCCTCTTTCATGGATGACTGATCAATGGATCGCCGTCCTTGCAAGCCATGCGCAATATTTTCCTAAAGAAACATTCACATTTAACATGGAACACCTTAAATGGATCAATCCAAAAGGTCTTAGTATTTTATTAGATTCATTGCCGATAATAGAGCGAATTAAATTATTAGATGAGTTTTATAAGCAATTGCATCATTGGTCCATTGAGCCTGTCGAGCGATTTGAGTTCTTAATGCCCATTCTCAATCTACCTACCCCCAAAGATCCTGAAGATCCAGTCAACAAATTAGTCCATCAATTTATGGCCCGCTACAAAGAAATCGCGGACCAATCTATCGACTGGGTAAAAACCAACTCTCAGGGTGAGCTTTTAGCCCGAACATCCAATAGTAATCTCCTAGCATGGGCTATTTATCTTATTCCAGCAAGCCAACGTATGCGCTTTGCTGAAAACGTGTTAAAGCCCATATTCAACAAAGAAAATAAGTCAGCTGAGATATTAAATGAGCGTATACTTCCCTTTATTTTGAATGCATTAAAAGGAACGGCCACAAAGGAACAACTGGATGCGTATACTAAAAAGTTTACGACAGCTCATAGCGAAGAAGCAGCAACATTATTAAGGAACAAGGCAAATTAACTCTTTTATACGTCATCCCGAGCACAGCTCTGGATGACGACTTCAATTCGCGATTATTTAACCCATAATGCCATAAAATCAACCACAGGCATCATCATCAATCGATTAGTATCTGACATGGCTGCAATAATATCCGCACACTGCTCATCATCAAATTGTGTTTTAATATTCCGCTCAAATTTTTGTAATAAAATCGGAATACCTTCATCACGTCGACGTAAATGGCCAATAGGATACTCAACCGTTATCAAATCACTGTGTGTACCATCCGTAAAATGAATGCGGATACTATTCGCAATTGATCGCTTATCCGGATCATGATAATCCTTAGAAAAAGCTTCATTTTCAGTCACCCGCATTTTGGCTCGTAAAGTATCAACGCGAGGATCATTCGCCGTTTCATCTTCATAATGCTCAGCACGTAAATCACCAAACAACAAGCCAATCGCAACCATATATTGCAAACAATGATCCCTATCTGCTGGATTGTGAAGCGCACCTTGCTTGCTAATAATGCGAATCGCTGACTCATGTGTAATCAACTCAATCGTTTCAATTTGATCAAAACGTTTTTTTACGAGAGGATGCAATTTGACAGCACATTCTACGGCCGTTTGTGCATGAAACTCTGCAGGAAAAGCGATCTTGAATAAGACATTTTCCATCACATAGCTATCATATGGTCGCTGAAATTGAAAAGGCTTACCTTGAAACAAGACATCATAAAATCCCCATTTAGGTACAGATAACGCACTGGGATATCCCATTTCACCTGCTTGCACAATCAATGCCAAGCGCACAGCCCGAGCCGTTGCATCACCTGCGGCCCATGATTTCCTAGAGCCGGCATTAGGCGCATGTCGATAGGTTCGTAAACTTTGACCATCAACAAAAACTTGTGACAGGGTCCTTAATATTTGCTCCCGATTGGCCCCCATAAGTTTTGCAGCGACTGCCGCACTGGCCAATTTAACTAAAACAACATGATCCAAACCAACACGGTTAAAACTATTTTCTAAAGCGATACAACCTTGAATTTCATGCGCTTGTATCATAGCGGTTAATACATGAGCCATCGTGATGGGTGGTGTATTATGCTTAATGGCATTGCGACTAACATAATCAGCAACAGCTAAAATTGCACCCAAATTATCCGAAGGATGCCCCCACTCTGCAGCTAGCCAAGTATCATTAAAGTCTAACCACCGGATCATGGTGCCGATATTAAATGCGGCTTGCACTGGATCTAATTCGTATGACGTGCCCGGCACGCGCGCACCGCCAGGCAATACCGCGCCAGGTACAACAGGGCCTAATAATTTCGTACATTCAGGAAACGTCAACGCTAACATGCCACAACCTAGCGTATCCATTAAGCAATGTCGCGCAGTTTCATAAGCCGCATCATGTGGAACTTGTGGTGTTAACACATAATCAGCAATATCAATCATGACTTGGTCATAATCAGGCTTCACATTATTTTCAACATAGGCACTCATGACGCTTAACCCCTTTGACTCATTTCAACATACGCTCTTGGCTCTGGCCCTGTATAGTCTGCAGATGGGCGAATAAGACGATTATTCGCGCGTTGCTCAAATACATGCGCAGACCAACCGGTAATACGCGACATCACAAAAATTGGTGTGAATAATGGCGTATCAATACCTGCATAATGATAGGCTGATGCACTATAAAAATCGAGATTAGGAAACATCTTTTTCTCCCGACGCATCACGGTCTCAACACGTTCCGAAATGTTGTACAACAAAAGGTCACCAGCTGCTGCGCCAAGCCGTTTAGACCAAACCTTAATGATGTCCGACCGCGGATCACAATCTTTGTATACGCGATGACCAAATCCCATGATTTTAGCTTTATTGGCTAACATCACCATCAGCTTATCTTCAGCATCATCAGGAGAACTAAACTGCTCGATCAATTCCATAGCGGCTTCATTTGCGCCACCATGCAACGGCCCCCGCAAAGTACCAATCGCTGATGTAATTGCAGAGTAAAAATCAGATAAAGTCGCTGCCGTCACACGAGCCGCGAAAGTTGAAGCATTAAATTCATGTTCAGCATATAAAATGAGTGAGACGTTCATCATGTCGATTTCTAATTGAGATGGCCGAGAGCCTTTTAATAAGGTCAAAAAGTGGCCGCCGGTAGTTTTTTCATCGGTAAACTCACTAACCTTTTTGCCGTGTTTATGATAAGCAAACCAATAGCACAACATGCCAGGAAACATTGCCAATAAACGATCAGCAATGTCATATTGTTGAGAAAAATTCTTTTCTGGCTCTAAGGTCCCTAACATTGAACATCCTGTCCGCAACACATCCATAGGATGCGCTGTCGCCGGGATCCGCTCTAAAACTTCTTTTAAAACGTTAGGTAATGAACGATTATTAAATAATTTTTCCGTGTAATCAGCTAACTGAGTTTGCGTAGGTAGCAAACCATAATGGAGTAAATAAGCCACTTCTTCGAAAGTTGATTTTTCAGCTAAATCATCAATCGAGTAACCGCGATAATTTAATCCCTTTCCTGCTTTGCCCACCGTTGCAATGGCGGTTTCTCCCGCACTAATCCCCGCTAAACCAGCGCTATTTTCACTCATCATGCGTCTCCATCAATTGATCTAATTTTTTCTCATACGCTTCATAGCCCAAAACTTCATATAATGCTTGACGTGTTTGCATCGAGGGCAGCATATCGCGCTGGGTACCTTGTTGTATTATCGTTTGGTAAGTCATTAATGCGGCTTGTGACATCGCCCGAAACGCACTCAAAGGATATAGAATTAATTTAACCCCAACAGCAGCTAATTCATCACGCGTAAACAATGGGGTCTGACCGAACTCAGTAATATTTGCAAGAACAGGAACCTGGATCCGGGCACAAAAGGTGTGATATTCGTCTAAGGTTGTCATCGCTTCAGGAAAAATCATATCCGCGCCTAACTCAACACAATAGGCGGCACGATCAATCGCAGCCTCCATGCCCTCAACCGCGTAAGCATCTGTGCGCGCCATGATCACAAAATTTGCATCAACTCTTGCATCCACGGCAGCTTTAATCCTGTCACCCATTTCTTGCTTGGAAACAATGGCTTTATTGGGTCGATGACCACAACGTTTGGCATTGATTTGGTCTTCGAGATGCACCCCTGCGACCCCCGCTTTTTCCATCGATTGAATCGTACGGGCAATGTTAAAAGCATGTCCCCAGCCCGTATCAATATCGACTAAAAGAGGTAATGAGCAGGCATCCGTGATCCGCCGCGCATCTTCTAGGACTTCTGATAAATTGGTCATCCCTAAATCAGGTAATCCATGAGAGGCATTCGCAACCCCTGCCCCGGATAAGTAAATCGCTTGAGCGCCAACTGATTCAGCTAACATCGCTGAATAAGCATTGATGGTACCCAATAATTGAACGGGGGTGTTTTGAAAAGCTAAGCTGCGAAGCTTTTTTCCTTTGGAATCGGTCATCGTCCCCTCCTTGGAAGACAAGAAAATACAAAAGCAGGCTGAAATGCATTTTTATCACGTCAACACATCGAAGGCAACCTTCAGCTTTGACGAGATATCAGGCCTTGTCGTAAAAATCGCGATGGTGACAAAGTAGCAAGCATACTATTAGGATAAGTTGGTGGTTCAGTATGAATTAATCCTGCTAAAAGCTCAGACGCCAACGGTATGGTAGTCAGGCCCCGTGATCCAAACCCAGTCATCACATACAACCCCGGATAATGATCGGCCAAACCAGCAATATAATGTCGAGAGTCTGCAGCCAACCCCCTATAAATTTGATTAAATGACTCAACTTCCGCTACCGGTCCAACCAAGGGTAAATAATCTGGTGCGGCCGCACGAATACCTGCCCAATGATCCACAGGTTGTAAATCCCAATCCCAATCAATCGGTAGAGCTTGCAATCGCTGAGCATTAACATGGTCATCGATGACCTGAGGGGTAAACGAGTGGCTGTTCAAATGATAAGTCGCCCCAAAAGCCTGAGTCTGATTTCTTTGCGGTAATATATGCCCTTCACCACATACAGGGATCTGCAATCGCTCGCTGACAGCATTCGATCTGAAATAAGTCATTTGACCAGCGACCGCTTTAATCGGCAACCAATGGGTCTCTGCAAAACGATTTGCAGCATAGCCATTAGCAATCACTAACACAGGTGCGGCATCATCATGAATAACCCAATGATTGTCATAAAAATTTAAACTATCAACAGATTGTCGCCCACGAAAACGAATACGAGGATGTTTTATTAAGAATTCACATAGCGATTGGCTATCAATCCAGCCCGAATGAGAAACATACAACCCGCCAGATTTCATTTGTAACCCGGTTAATTGACTCGCCTCATCCACATCGACAAATCGTCCTAACTCTGAATAATACTTTAACCAGGATGCTAAACGTTCATGGGCTGCTATTTCACGGGGCGTTGTCGCCAACTGCAACATGCCATTCAAGCACCCATCAAACGCTTGACCAACCAACGGCCGATAAAATCGTTGAGCAAACAAATAGGCCGATAACATAAAGGCAATCAGTGGCGAATGATAAGCTGAAAATTGCGGATATAGTACTGCTTGCCGATTACCGGAGGCACCTTGTCCAAGACTGGCATGCTCATCAAATACAGTCACCTCCCAGCCACGCTGCGCTAAATCATGCGCGATAAAACACCCCGCCAATCCGGCACCGATAACGATCGCTTTGCGAGATGGAACATCTACAACGGGTGCAATATACCAAGGTGTCTTTAATAATCGACTACGTCGTACTGGACTCTGAAAATTTGTATCAAAACGGGCAACCAGCATATGTTTTTTGGAAGCAAACCCAGGTACCCTCTCAGACGTGAAACCGTGGGATAATAATCTCTCTTTGACGATCGCAGCAGCCGAATAGGTTGAAATCGTGGTTTGTTGATGAGATAACAACCGCATGATTTGAAACAAATCATCACACCACATCACTGCATTTTTAGCCGGTGAAAAGCCATCTAAATACCAGGCATCAACAGCACAGGAGCGAATACTTGGCTCAAAGAGCGGATCACCACAACGCAATAGTTGTTGAAACATGGAGACAACGTCACCAAGCATCAACACCAAACGTATGCGTCCACCGTTAAACGGCAATACATGAAACCCCGGCGTTAACACGGGATACTGCTCAATTAACGAACCTGCAAGCTCGCTTAACGCTGGCCACAAGGCCAAGCATTGCTGTAAGTCAGTCAAAGATAAAGGAAATTGCTCGGCGCTGTAGTATATTAACTCGGCATCAACAGGCGCATGTTGCAGCCAACTCTCTACCGTTAAAAGAAAATTCTTACCCGTTCCAAAACCTGCTTCAGCAATCACAAAATATTTTTTTTCCTGATGCCTCAAAGCCTCAAATCGAGCGAACAATTGATTGGCTTGCAAAAAAACATGTCTCGCTTCCTCTAAGCCAACATCTTTAGAATAATAGATATCTTGAAATGACTCTGAATAAGGAACCCCATCCCGCCATGCCAGCTTCGCGGTCAAAATGGGCTCTGATAAATGGCTCATTCTGTCACAGGTGTAAGGCTATCTTCGGCAAGATCATTATCGACAGACGGATTACATTGGATCCAGCGATTAATTTTGGGTACTGCAACCATTAACAATAGTCCCGTAGCAATCGCCAACAACCCCAAACGTAAAAAGACAAAACTATAACCCGCATTAGTTAATAAAGGATCAACCGAGCTGACACCATGCGTCATCCAATTAGAGCAATAACTAGCTAAAGTAGCTCCAATACCACTCATCAGCATCCACATGCCCATCATCACCCCCTGCAATAGTTCAGGCACCAACGCACCAACCATGGCATAACCAATCGGTGATATAAGCAACTCGCCCATCGCCTGCAGGGCAAAACAACTCATCACAAACCCGGGACTAACCATACCAAACTCATCTGCTCTAGCAATCCCCCAAGGCAGCAACACAAATGCCAATCCAATTAGACATAAAGCTATTGAGAACTGTGCCGGAGCATTAACGTTAATTCCACGTGCACGTAGACGGGTCATCCCCCAACTCAGCAAAGGACCACCGAAGACGATACAAACCGTATTCGTATTATGAAACCACTGCGGCGGTATCGTCCCTAATACCCAATGACGATCCACATTATGTGCGATAAATTGCACCAAGCCCATCGGCCCAATTTGAAATAACATCCAAAATATAGCAGCAACCGCCATCAAGACAATGAATGCTTGCATTTTTAACTGTTCATGACGCGTAGCACACTTCCTACCCATATGAATCGCCACCAACAGCATACACGCACCGATGACCAAAATTATTTTATTTGATAAATCAGCAAATTGCAGTAATTGACTTAACACCCAAGGCATACAGGCTATCAATATAAAAATCAGCGTCGCCCAGCGTTTTTGACTGAGCGGATCACGTGCCGCAAAGCGTGTTGTTTTATCAGCTAAAACACGACGATGATAAAAACAAAACAATAAAGCGAAAATATTACCCATACTACTTAACATAAATAAACGCGGGTATTGATGGGTTAATTGGAAAAAACCACTTAAACTAAATCCAATAAAGAAACCCAAATTCATACCTGCATAATTATAAATAAAGGCCGTTTCACGACGCTTATCATCTGGGGCAAAACATTGCGTCAACATGCAGTTAATACACGTGCTATTGATCCCTGATCCAATCAAAAAAGCGCCTAAAGCCAAATATAAATAAGCGGGATCATGACCTGCCAACAACCAGCAACCGGATGTTTGCGCCACCATACCCAACATAAAAAGCGCACGATATGAACAATATCGTCCGCCTAAATATCCCGTGAGTAAATGGAGCGCAAAATTTAAGGCAACAAAAACACCCGTCATACTATTGGCCAATGCCGCCGGCAGACCTAATTCGCCAGTCATATATAAAACTAATGAAGAATACAACACACTGAAACTTAAAGTGGCGCATAATTGAATTGCTAATAACGGTCGAGTACCCGCTGGAAACGTATTCCAGCGGGTCGCAGGGGTAAAATTTCGAGCATCAGAATTCAACATACCTAACTCCTTCAAATAATTTCCTTCACCCCGGAAACGGGGCGATAGATGACAGCACGACGTCAGCGGCATGTTGCGTTTGATGAATATCCCTATCTGTATGGGCGCTTGAAACAAATCCTGCTTCATACATAGATGGTGCTAAGTATACGCCCTGAGCTAACATACCATGATAAAATTTACGAAATAAGGTTTCATCAGAAGCTGCCACATCTTGAATATTTCGAATCTTTTGATTCTCATTAAAACAAAATCCAAACATCCCCCCCAATGAAGCGCCTGAAAATGGAACATTATTTTTATGACACACTTCAGATAATCCAGCAATCAATGTAGCTGTTTTATTGGAAAGCTGTTCATAGAAATCAGGCTGACGAAGTTGTTGCAACGTTGCTAATCCAGCAGCCATAGCCAGTGGATTTCCAGATAATGTCCCTGCTTGATAAACCGGGCCCTCTGGAGCTAAGTGAGACATCACAGACGCCCTACCCCCTATTGCCCCTACCGGCATACCGCCACCAATAATTTTACCCAAGGTAGTCATATCAGGTGTAATTTTGTAGATACTTTGCGCCCCACCCAGAGCCACACGAAAGCCTGTCATCACTTCATCAAAAATCAATAGCGCTTGATGGGTATCACAGAGTGCTCGTAAACCACTTAAAAATCCAGGATCCGGCAAAACAAAGCCCATATTACCTGCAATCGGCTCAACAATAACCCCAGCGATATCATCACCGTATTGTTCAAAAAGACGTGCTGTTTCCTCTAAATCATTAAAATTCGCGACAAGCGTTTGTTCAGCAATACTCGCAGGAATTCCTGGCGTTGAAGGAATACTCAAAGTCAACACGCCCGAACCTGCCTTAACCAATAAACTATCGCTATGACCGTGATAACATCCGTTAAATTTAATGATTTTATTCCGCCCCGTTACGCCACGGGCTAAACGGATCGCTGTCATGGTCGCCTCTGTGCCTGAGTTAACCATACGAATTTTCTCAATTGAAGGCATACACTCAATAATTTCATGAGCTAATTGCAACTCAAGCTCAGTCGGAGCACCAAAACTCATCCCAAGCTGCAACACGTCTGTGACAGCTGCAATAACAGCTGGATGACAATGTCCTAAAATCAACGGCCCCCAAGAACCGACATAATCGATATAATCTCGACCATCAACATCGGTTAAATGAGCGCCCTTCCCTTGCTTGAAAAATATGGGCGAACCCCCTACGCCTTTAAAGGCTCGAACAGGGGAATTCACACCACCTGGGATCATCGTTTGTGCTTCTTGGAATAATTCTTCAGAATGATTCATAGTAAAACCCTTTACAATTAATGAAACTGCGGTTAAATTTGGCTCATTTTAACCACTGTGTGAAATGTTATGCAATCTTATAAACGTTATATTTGTGTGATTTGTGGCTTTGTCTACGACGAAGCGCTAGGTTGGCCAGAAGATGGCCTTGAGCCCGGTACGTTATGGAGTGAAGTACCTGAGAATTGGTTCTGCCCTGATTGTGGCGCATCCAAAGAAGACTTCGAAATGATCGAGATCGTATAGAAATCAGCTAGTTGGGCCTCGGCCCAACAAACTAGATTGGTTTCACAACCACTAAAAGCACAATCCCAATCAATAATAATGTTGGAACCTCGTTAAATATTCGATAATAAAACGCTGTTTTGTTATTTTGATGCTGACGAAATCGCTTCACATAACGACCACAAAGACAGTGGTATCCCCAAACAACCCCAATCAATAACAGCTTCAGGTGAAACCAACCGGCTTGCTTATAATATACCCAGTTAAATTCCATCAACCAGAATCCCAATAACGTTGTTAAAATAGCTGCGGGCCACATAATCCCATAATACAAACGACGTTCCATCACCTGAAATCGCTCGTCACTTAACGTATCTTTTGCATCAACATGGTACACAAACAACCTAGGGCAATAAAATAAACCCGCAAACCATGCAACCATCGCAATAATATGAAACGCTTTAATCCATAACATAAGAACTCCTTTAATGAGAATCGCGATTTCGCGCCAAATTCAACATCTCCACACTTAAAGAAAAAGCCATTGCAAAGTACACATAACCACGTGGAATATAAAACCCAAAACCATCTGCGACCAAAACCATCCCGATTAGAATTAAAAAACATAATGCTAACATTTTGATTGTTGGATATTTCCCAATAAAATGGCTAAGCGGCTCACTCGCATATAACATCACCCAAATAGCACAGGTAATAGCAAGAGCCATCACCCAAAATCGTTGCGTTAAACCAATCGCCGTGAGCACGCTATCTAGCGAAAAAATAATATCCATTAATGCAACTTGCGTCACAATAATGCGAAATGACACCCTGGTGGCGTTTGTTGGATGAGATTTTAAGGTTGCTGAATTTTGCCGTTGAACGACCTCATGATGAATCTCTTGGGTTGCCTTGGTAAATAAGAAAAATCCACCTATTAGTAAGAATAAGTCTCGGACTGAATAAGCATGATCGAATAGCACCATCAAGGGTTTAGTCCAGCGAACCATCCAACAAGCCGTTGCTAATAATAACAATCGCGTCAACCAAGCAAACGTCAAACCCCAACGTCTAGCTTTCTTTTGTTGTGATTTAGGTAATTTCTCGGTCAATATTGTCAGAAAGACAAGATTATCTATACCTAAAATAATTTCTAATACGATAAGTGCTGATAAACTCAATAAAATATCAAATAAATTCATAATGCCTTGCCTCAAATTATCCGATCCATTCACTTTAAACGGGTTGTCGGATATAATCTATACAAAATCCATTAATCTCAGGTGAATATAATTATAAATTTTATCAAAAATCTGCTTCGTCGTTCACGATCCAAACAAAAACCTATCGACGCATCATATATTATTCCACGCAGTCAGCATCGTGTCTCTAAAACAAATATCAGCGTTAATGCGCTCAAAGTATTAAATCGCTTAAATAGTTCTGGATATCAATCCTATCTCGTTGGTGGCAGCGTGAGAGATCTCGAGCTGGGAAAACAACCTAAAGATTTTGATATTGCAACGAATGCGACACCCAACCAAATTAAAAAACTCTTTCGCAATGCGCGCATAATTGGTCGACGTTTTAAGCTGGTTCATATTTTGTTTTATCGTGAAGTCATCGAAGTAGCTACTTTTCGTGGCAGCGATGACACCGAAAGTGATGATCAAATTACCAATGAACGCGGTATGCTAGTGCGCGACAATGTATATGGATCTTTACAAGATGATGTGTGGCGCCGAGATTTTACCGTGAACGCGCTTTATTACAATTTAACTGATTCCTCAATTATCGATTTTACCGGCGGAGTCAAGGACGTTAACCTAAAAGTATTACGCCTTTTAGGTGATGCAAAAACTCGTTATCAAGAAGATCCTGTTCGTATGTTGCGTGCCATCCGTTTTGCTGCAAAACTACATTTTACCCTAGCCCCTGAAACCGAAGAACCCATTCAATCGATGAGTCATCTCATTGAAAATATTCCCAGCTCTCGTTTATTTGACGAAGTCGTTAAATTGTCACTCTGTGGTGAAGTCACTCGTGCCTATCATTTATTATTAAAATACGGCCTATTTGCACGTTTATTCAAGCCAACCAGCGAATTATACAATGGTCCTTTAGCATCGCAAGTTGATGCATTGATAATTAAAGCCCTCGACAATACCGATCGTCGAGTTCGCGAAAACAAACCTGTCACACCCGCATTTTTCTTCGCAGTATTACTCTGGTTCCCTTTAAAAGAGCGTGCTGCAGCAATCCAACAAGCTGAAGAAATCGCGCCCTTGGCTGCTTTAGAAAGAGCAATGTCTGATGTGATTGTTGCACAAAATGCAGCTGTCGCTATTCCCAAACGCTTTACACAAATGATGCGCGAAATATGGCTACTTCAATTTCGTTTTGCAAAGCGCAGTGGTAAACGTCCTTACACCCTACTTGAGCATCCCCGTTTTCGTGCTGCATACGATTTTCTTTGTTTACGCGCCGAAATGGGTGATGAATCAAAAGGCTTAGCTGAATGGTGGACTGCTTTTCAGGATGCCTCGGAAGATAAAAGAGAACAGATGATCACCAAGAACATCAAAAAACCAAAACACCAATCCAAATAAACATGAATATATGTTATCTAGGACTGGGAAGTAACTTAAATTGTCCTATGCGCCAAATTCGTTTGGCCATTCGGTACCTCAAGCAAATACCGAGCTCATCCCTATTAGCCATAGCGCCCTTTTATCCGAATGAGGCCGTGGGCCGCCGAGGCCAACCGAAATACTGTAATACCGTTGTGAAATTCGCAACGTTTCTATCTCCTGAACAATTACTTGACGCATGTCAAGCCATCGAGGCTAAACAAGGCCGCGTGCGTCGTGTTCGGTGGGGTGCAAGACCTATTGATATTGATATTTTATATTTTGGCCATTTGAAAATACATTCTGCGCGATTGATCCTTCCTCATCCACGAATAAAGGAACGCGCGTTTGTTCTGCAACCTCTAAGTGACCTCGGTTTTGCAAAACCTTCAGACATCCCAAATAAAGCGTTCATAACTGGACTTTGGCCTTGTTTAGCATAACATTTAAAAGTGTCGTCATTGCGACCCCGAGCGTTAGCGAAGGGGGAAGCAACCCAGTGACTTTCATATAAAATAAGGTCCCTAGATTGATTAGCCGCTACGCGACTCGCAACGACGCTTTGACTTTAGCCCATGTCTAAAATCAAAGTCCTGCATAACTATTTCTGATTAAAGCCCAGCGCTTTTAATCGAGCACTTATATCAGGGTGGGTAGAAAATAAGTTGCTCAGCGATTTTGTGGGATCAATGCCAGAAGGATCAAACAAATAGGCTTCATGCCGAACTTGCTCATGCGCTGTTTGACCATACTCACGACTATACTCTTCTGCATGCGTGACATGATCCTCTTGAATTTTCAATAATGCTCGAGCCATAGGCTCATTGTCTCGCATTAACTCCACCGCTCCGGAATCGGCCATAAATTCGCGAGTCCGACTTAAAAACAGCGCAAAAATCACAGTAAGCAACGGCAGAACATACCGCAATATCATGATCACTGCGAATAAAGCATTATTATCACGACGTTCACGCTTATACAGCATCGAATAAAACAACATGTCCAACACCATTAAGATGAGATTGCTTAATACCACAACTGTCAATGTTAGCTTAATATCATGATGTCGAATATGACTTAACTCATGCGCCATGACTGCCTGCAACTCAGCACGATCAAGTTTCTCAATCAACCCACGAGTAATAGCCAGCATAGCTGATTTTTCACTATAACCACTGGCAAATGCATTCATGTAATTTGCTTCAATGACATAAACCTTGGGTATATACTGCAATCCCGCAGCCACCTTCATTTCTTCAACGACATTGTACAATTGCTTTTCTTGAAGCGTCGCTGCTGTTTCAGGGGTTATTTCATGATAATCAGTCCCTAACAACATCAATCGATCATACATTGAATAGGTTATCAATAGAGAAACCGCCGCAATTCCAATCATGAGGAGCGTACCATAGGGTGGAACCTGAAACGTAACCAACAACAAAAGACTTTGCGAAATGGATAATTGAGGATACCTACCCATAAGCAAGAACACATCGACCAGCAATCCAACAATGAGGTAAAGGAGAATAAATAAAAAAATGACACCTCGTGTTCGACGCTCATTTTGGCGCAATTTTTCACGCCAATCGCCAGTTGAAGTCGTATAGTTAGATAAAGTGTCCATATTCATTCACACCTTATCAAAATTTGACGGTATAATTCTCATTTGATTTAATTTGCTCGTCAGTCAAAGACCAATACACAAAATTTTGATTCAAGGTAGACTGAAACAAGCCGACTATCATCGATTCAAAGAATGATTTTTTCTTCGCATTATAACGCTCAACACTGTCATTATAGGCTTGCTTAGAATAGGTTAATTTATTTTCGGTATTGACAATTTCCTCTTGCAATTGCAAAACATTTTGACCTGCTTTCAAATCTGGATATTGTTCAAATACCACACTAAGTCCTGAGGCAATTTTTGATATCCCATTTTCGGCTGCAATTCGTGCTTTTTCGTCACCACTTGCTTGCGCTGCTTGTGCTTGATTTCGCAAAGCCACAACATCTTTCAGGGTGGTTTTCTCATAATCCATATATTGTTTAACTGTTTCGATTAATGACTGAAAAACTTTAAAACGACGGTCTAATTGAATATCAATTTGACGTTGATTATTTTTAATCGCCTCAATTAAGCCGATTAATCGATTATAGACACCAACCATCCAAACAATAAATACAACAACAATGCCTAATACAGTAACCATAAAATTATTCATGTTAATATCCCTTCCGTTGATTCAATATGTTAAATAAGAACAACTGCATCTTACTCAAAGTATAGCCTATTCATCCCCTTGAAGATATTTCTGCGGATCAACAAACAAGATGTCGTCTTGCGAGTCCTCTAGACTGTGTTAAAATGCATTTCTTTTTTAACATACCTAACAAAAATTGGATTATGGATAAAACATACGCGCCACACGATATCGAGCAAGCCTGTTATAAATTCTGGGAAACTCACCACTACTTTGAACCCCAAGGTGACGGACCAGGATACTGTATCATGCTCCCCCCACCTAATGTTACGGGTAGCCTCCATATGGGGCACGGATTTCAACATACCCTCATGGATATTTTGACGCGCTATCATCGCATGATGCAAATCCCTACATTATGGCAACCAGGCACCGACCATGCTGGCATTTCCACGCAATTAGTTGTTGAGCGACAACTCGAGAAACAAAATCTATTCCGAAAAAATATGACTCGCGATGAGTTTTTATCACATGTTTGGGCATGGAAAGAAAAATCTGGGTCCCAAATTACTGAGCAAATGCGTCGTATTGGTTCTTCAGTCGATTGGTCCAGAGAACGCTTCACGATGGATCCAGACTTATCTGCAGCAGTGCAAAAAGTCTTCATCCAACTCTACGAAGAAAACCTTATATACCGGGGAACGCGCTTAGTTAATTGGGATCCCACTTTAGCAACCGCGGTGTCAGATCTAGAAGTGATCGCAGAAGAAGAGGACGGCTATTTGTGGTATATCCAATATCCCGTTATTGATAGCGAAGAAAGCATCACCGTCGCCACCACGCGTCCAGAAACATTGCTCGGTGACACTGCTGTTGCAGTACACCCCAACGATGCCCGTTATCAACACTTAATCGGCAAAATGTTGCAATTGCCTCTTTGCTCACGAACTATTCCGATTATCGCTGATGACAGCATTGATCAAGATTTTGGCACCGGCTGCGTCAAAATTACACCGGCTCATGATTTTAATGATCATGAAATGGGTAAACGTCATCAATTACCCATTATTAATATCCTCACCAAACAAGCTACAATCAATGAAAACGCACCCAAAGCCTATCAAGGTCTTGATCGCTTTGTTGCAAGAGAGCATATTCTAGCTGATCTTAATGAGCAAAAATTACTGGTTAAAACCGAACCCCATAAACTGAAGGTTCCCCGCGGCGAAAAATCTAACACGATTATTGAACCTCTTCTTACCGAACAATGGTATGTGAAAACAAAACCGCTGGCTGAGCCTGCAATGCGCGTTGTTAAAACTGGAGAAGTACGCTTCTACCCTGAAAATTGGACCAAAACCTATTTTCAATGGATGGAAAATATCGAAGATTGGTGTATTAGTCGACAACTCTGGTGGGGCCACCGCATTCCTGCCTGGTACGATGAAAATGGTCATATTTATGTAGGCTATAGTGAAAATGACGTTCGCTTTAAGCATCAATTACCTGATGATTTAGTGCTGCGACAAGATGAAGATGTCTTAGATACTTGGTTCTCTTCTGCATTATGGCCATTTACAACCCTTGGTTGGCCGAAACGATCCGACGCTCTACAACAATTTTTTCCAACCTCAGTATTAGTCACTGGGTTTGATATCATCTTCTTCTGGGTCGCTCGCATGATCATGATGAGTCTCAAATTTACGGGCAAAATCCCCTTTCATGACATCATTATTACCGGCCTGATACGCGATAGTGAAGGCCAAAAAATGTCTAAATCGAAAGGAAATGTGCTCGATCCGATTGATATCATCGATGGCATCGATTTAGAAACCCTCTTAGCCAAAAGAACCGATAGTTTGCTGCTTGAGTCAGCTCAAAAATCTGTCATGAAATCAACCCGTCAAGAATTCCCCGATGGAATTCCCGCTTATGGAACCGATGCGCTTCGCTTTACCTTTGCTTCTCTTGCCTCTACCGGTCGTTTCATTCGGTTTGATATGGGACGCGTTGAAGGCTATCGTAATTTTTGTAATAAACTCTGGAATGCTGCTCGCTTCGTGCTACAAAACACAGAAGCAGAACATGGCGATTTTGGTGATGGGGCATTCGAATATAGCACGGCTGATCAATGGATTTTATCGAGATTACAACATGCCATCGATGCAGCACATCAACACATCGAAACCTATCGCTTTGATTTATTGGCGAATGCTCTATATGACTTTGTTTGGCATGAGTATTGTGATTGGTATTTAGAATTATCTAAATCGATTCTATATGATGATACCATTTTAACCCCCATGAAGCGCGGTACACGTCGTACACTTATTCATGTATTGGATCAGGTGCTTAAGTTATTACACCCCATTATGCCTTTTATTACTGAGGAAATTTGGCAACGTGTTAGTAAATTAACCAGCCAAACCACCGACAGTATTATGCAAAGTGAATTCCCGAAAATCATACCAGACTTTATTAATGAGACCTTAGAAAAAGAAATTGTCTGGTTACAACAGGTGATTCAAGCCATCCGTACCATTCGCAGTGAAATGGGTATTTCACCTGCCAAGCGGATCCCTTTGCTGATCAAACATCCTACGGAGCAGTGTCAAATACTAATCCAACGATACCAAACGCTGCTAGTGGCCATGAGCAAATTGAGCTCTGTTGACTTTCTCACTGAAGATGCATCAGTTCCGGCATCAGCAATCGCCGTAGTTGATTCTATCGAATACTTAATACCTATTGCGGGCTTAATTGATCAAAAAGCCGAGTTAGATCGTTTGACCCGAGAAATCAGTAAATTAGATAAAGATATTGCTGTTTCTGAAAGTAAATTAAATAATGATAATTTCGTAGCTAAAGCCCCCCCTGAGGTTATCACCAAGGAAAAAGAACGCTTACAACTCGCTCAGGAAGCAAGAATGAAACTGGATAACCAACGAAAACAAGTCGGCGGATAATTACCAGGATCGAATTAAACTGGTCCGCCGACGTTTCTGTGGTCTTTGCAATCAGGCTGGGCCAAGTCCCAGCCTAGATCAGACAAGTCGTTTGGGCCTTGGCCCAACAATTAAGCAAGCCACTAAAACTCTGCTAGAGAAAAAAAATGGACTTTGTAATCAATTCAAGCCTTATAACTACTCGCAACAGCACCTTGTTAAAGGGCAAACAATTATCACTCCTCAGCTGTACTCTAATCGTCACTATCATTTGTCAAAATAGTGCCTTTGGAGTTGAGTCAAAAAATAGACGAGCCAAACCTGCTCCATACGACAGTGTTTTTCCTAGCACAGAATATTTAGGGCCCACCATTGGCGTACCCAATCTTGACCCAATATACCCATTAAACCAAGCGATTTGGGACAAACTGCCCCAACTAAAAAATGATCAAATTCGAATTTATGGATGGATCAACCCATCAGTAAATGCCAGCTCCTCAAAACACTCGAATATCCCACTCTCTTATACGATTGTTCCCAATAACATAGAGCTTGATCAAGCCGTATTGAGGATTGAACGCGTCCCAGATACTGTCCAAACCCATTCGATTGATTGGGGTTTTCGCCTATCTAATATCTATGGTATGGATTATCGCTATACAACCTCGCAGGGATATTTTAGTGGCCAGTTACTCGAGCATAATGAGCTATATGGATATGATCCCGTAGAAGCCTACACCCAACTTTATATCCCGTCTATTGCCCAAGGTCTCCTCATCACGGCGGGACGATATATATCCCCTGTCGACATTGAGGCCCAATTAGCCCCTCAAAATTATTTAGTGACACACTCACTCATGTTTACCTATGATGCTTATACTCAGACAGGTATCAATGCAGCCATTAAATTAAATGACACATGGACTGTTCAATTAGGACTACACAGTGGTAATGATGTCGCACCATGGACCAACGCAGCAAGCATTCCAACCTATCAAGCTCTGCTGCGCTGGATTTCAGATAGTAATAATGACTCCCTTTGGGGGGGAATGAACTCGTTTAATGGGGGGAAATTCAAAGGCAATCATGAAAATTTGCAACAATTTAATCTGACTTGGTCACATCGTTTCACCGAAAAATTTTTTACTGCAACAGAAGCTTATTACATCTATCAAATTGATGCGGCCTTAGGAGGAACATGTAATTTTGGCCCCGTCAAATCCTATGGAGGTGGTGGCGGATGCGGTCCTATTATTCCTGGGACGTCTTCATCCGTTGGTGCGGTTAATTATCTTGAATATAAACTTCATGAAAAATTATTTTCATCTTTCCGAACAGATTATTTAGATGATCCTGAAGGTCAATTAACCGGATATACCACAGCCTATATGAGCTTCACTCTAGGTTTGACTTATTTTCTAACTCAATTTATCGAAGTGCGACCTGAAGTACGATACGAAACAGCCTTTAATGCCACACCTTATGACAATGGCAGCCGCAAGAATCAAGCCCTCTTTATCACTGATTTAATTGCTCGATTTTAGTAGGGTGTAATCCCCCCATTTTTAACTGACATCAAAAGTAGAGGGTTAAGCAGCCACTAAAGCTAATTTCTGCCTTAGTGGGATACCACCGATAGCCATATTAGGTCTTTCATCGTTTTAAGACCAAAGCCATCGAGTAGCAAACTCTTGTACTTCAGCAATCGTACTGAATAAATATTGATTTAGCCAATCATACCTAACGGTCCGGTTGTATCGTATGTTGACCATTGACTATTTTGGCCAAAGCCAACTACCTTTTTAGAATGATGATTAAAAGATCCTAGGCAATCGAGGATTCTTGGAGCTGACTAGACTGTGAATTGGCTAATGCTTGTGAACGATAATTTTTAATATAATGAATCAATGCACGCACCGTATCTTTTCGAGTAAGATCTCTGATGGTTTCGAGTTCAGCTGGATTATTCTGTAAAAAAACCTGAAAACTGCTTTTTGCAACACTGCGAATACAGGCACCTAATCGACCTTGTCTCAACACATTAATATGATGATCTATTTGCCCAGGATTGCCACCGATATTTAACATATCCATGAAGCATTTTACCGCATTGATTTTTTGGTTCTTAGAATACCCACCCTTAAAAAAAGGAAACCACGCATGCTCGGAGTATTCTCCTTCAAGCAACCGCTGTGATTGATAACGTTGCAATGCCTCGACTAACAAGCTAATTACCGGTTCAATTGGATGCTGCAATACTATCTTCGGCGGAGCAGATAAAACAGGAGCGGTAACAGCCGCTGGCTTGACTTGCTGACTTAAACCCAGACTTTCCTTGAGTTGCAAAACTGACTCTCTTGAAATACCCAATGCCGGAAGCGGTATTTCTTCAATATGTGGTCCAGAAGAAGATAAAACCACCCGTTGCTGACACATAACAGGATTAGCATTCGGATCAAAGGCTGTAGGTTGCGCCATAGCATAAATTTGTGCTGGAGCATCGCTACTGTCAGGGGCTGAACCAATAGTATTTACCATGCCATTAGACTGCCGAGAACAAACTCTAGCTTCATTACCTGGATAAGTTGCAGAATCACCACAAAAAACCACACCACCTACCTCATATTCAGGGGTACCGAAACCAACATGATCCTTTGTCACAATATACCGCGCAGTAGGATCCATACAATTCACACTCAATTGCACCCCATTCACGATCTCAGAAATACCACGCAGCTGCGTTGGCAATATATCCACTTCTGAAAAAAGAGAAGGGACATTGATAAGATTAATAAAACGAATATATTTTATTCGTGGTGCCAGTTCAGGATGCAAGGCCTGCAATATTTCAACTAATTTTTCCTCAAAAAAAGGTGTATGTGACAAACCTAATCCAAAGGCTCCAAAAGACAAGCCCTTTAAGTTAAGCACTTTACCTAACCCTAGCTTAGCCATACTATGATCATGAGCTAAAATGATTTGAGTTAAAATACGACTCATTTTTTCACGATAGGCAGGGATATAAATCAAATAGTTCTTTCCATTTTTAACGAACCCATACCAATCTTTCACATTCTTTTTTCGATCAGTGTCCGCCTCAACATAGCTTCTGAAACTCAATGCACTTCGTCCACCATAGAGACCATGCAATGTTTCACCTAATGCGGGATTAGTTAATGCTAAGGAACGACGGTGCCACAACTCATCTTTTTCATCATCAGAAATAACACAATATACGGTATCCCAACTCGCTGAAGCCATATTTCTAAATTCAATTGCCGCAGGGTAAGAAAATACCGCTGCGAATGTGCTATTTATGGACTGCTCTTCAAAAAACACCGTTCGTTTTGATTCATCATACCAGGCAACTTGAGCATCCTCTGTTTTCCATATTCCTCTTGCACCCCGACCTAACACCGCATCGGTGGTCATCATCAAGACAAGACCAGAAACACTTAACTCAGCGAGTGATAAATACTCGGTATAAATATGATATGTATCATCATTTGTTCCAATCATCTCGAGTAGATTTCGTCGATAATACTCAGGCGAACTACCCTCTGGTATATGATTTTGCATGAATTGTTTTAGAGGATCATGATGATCTGTAAATTGTCTTCCGAAGATTTGACGACCGTCTAAATAAGCTTTGTCATATCTTTTTTTAATTAAGCGCTCAATGAACTGATCAAAACTCAAAGACTGATATAATAGACCTAATTGGGTGGATTGTAGTTTGGTTTGCTCGTAAAAAGTTTTTAATACGACTAAATCTTTTTCAGTAATTGCATGATGCGCCGAATGACGAAAGCGCGCCAAAATTTTTTCATGCGGGGAATCAAAATGACTCAACTTCACAGCAAAAGGATTAGCCAGCACAGCTTGATTACATTTTCCGACTATCATAAATGCACTTAAAAAAACATTAGAGATCAAAACAATAACACCTTCGGCAAAAAAAATCCAACACAACGACTGTCAAAAAAATAATTCAGCCATGGCGTCAACAGACTGTAATTCAATACTCTAAGATAGATCAGGATGCGTATTTAGATCACTTTGCAAGTCAGAATCACACGTAGTCTGTGCAAAAAAACCAACTTTAGAAAGCATGGTTTCCTTGCTGCACAGCGTTTTGAATCTTTCCCTATCCTCAATTGAAAACCATGGCGTATGAGTCATTAAAAACTCAAGAATGGTTATCGAATCAGCTGTATTTACAGTAAACAAAGAATCTAATGGGCTATTCATAGCAAAATTATTCGCCCACATTTTGGGTTGTCGCCAAGCCACCTCTGGCCAAGACAAAACTAACGCCGGTAATAAATCGATTAACGTAATAAATAGCTTATGAGCCTTAACTGTGGTTAGCAGATACAATACCGTATTACCTGGAAATTCTCCAACCGACGTTATCCAAGCAGAACGAGGAATCGCAGCAACAATATATGGAGCTTGTTGTAGTAAAGATAGCAAAAATGCAATACCGGGCTTCGTTTCAAATATTTGCCCATCATCTAGCTCCGTAGCAACAGAAGATCCAGATTCATCAGCAAGATCCCCCATGCCGTCTGCTTCGGTCAGGCAACGAGGAGATTGATCTGTTTCTTGATCAGCCTGACTAGACACCACCCAAACAGAACTGTCTGGCTCTTGATAGTCAGTTACAAACTCAGATTCAGATTCAGATTTGGTGCTTTCACTCTCTTCAGAGCAGTCAGAAGCATCACTACAATCAACATAACAAAGCAGATCATATAACGGTGTTAAATTTGTCTCTTCGCCTTTAGCTGCACATAAAGCTCGGCCCCATACACTTGGATCCATATGAGGCACCACCTCAGGCAATATTTCAATTAATCTCTGCAGGAAAAATATCCCTCTTCCCCCCTCACCTCGCACTAAAGCACAGATAGGCGTGTCATTGAATAATGTACCAGCCGAAGGGCCTAATGCTCTTGTCCAAGCCTCTATGGGGATTGCACGAAAAATTTCTTTGTCAAAGTTTAATATATCAATCAAAATTTCAATCCCCAAAGGCGACGAGCACATATAATATAAAACACTAGTATTCTCAAGGCCCGATGCTTCGGTTGTTGGATAACCCCAGGCTTCTGGAGCAAACTTTCGAAACACATCGGGTATTTTTCTATATAGCGCCTCTACAAAACTAATATCTTTAGCTCGTCTCAATATCCAAAGTAATGGGGTATAATTAACAAACTGACCTGTTGATGTGAGCAAGGGTTGGCTCCAAGCTTTATTCGGTATTTTGGCAAATACTTGCGGGAAACTTTCAAGAATTTCTAAAAATACCGCTCGTCCGCTACTTGATGAAAGGAGCCAAGATAAAGCTGTATTATTAACATATTCATCGGTCGTAGAGGAGTGTGGCCTCATCCACACGTCAGGATCCATTTCAAGCAATACTTCCGGATTGTTCTTCATTAAACTGAGTAATACTTCATGACCAATACTTCGCGACGTTAATTGTAAAAAAAGCGTTTCACGATGAACCATGCTCCATCCAGCCGTTAAAGCAATACCTTTGATAACCCCTGGGATCTGTGCTTCAACCAAAAACTTTAGGAGTTTTACCCCACCATCACTACCCTTACTGAGCATGCTCAGGATAGTCCGGCTCATATCCTCATGAACCATGACCGGCGCAGCCCAAACGCTACAGGGAATTAATTTTAGAATCTCTGGCGTTAAATTCAACATGGCATTCAAAAACTGCTGTTCTTCGTCCGTCTCAACAAGCCGAAATAAAGCTGATTTATAAGCTTCTTCTTGAGCTTTCGGCGTCAGAGCAAGCCCCCAAGCAACCATGCTGGTTTTAAATAGACGCGAATGTTTGGACAACAAATTTGTTAATAACTGAATACCCTTTTTTGAAGAGGCTAGCTGATATAGCGGTGTCAAATTTTCTCTAGCACCTGACTTTTTTGTTAAAGGCAGTTGTAATATATTATCCGGCAATTTTTTAAAGAACATCGGAGCCAACTTCGTATATCGATACAACAAACTCACGCCAGTTTCTGTATCAATAAACTTTAGAAAAGGAGTAAGATTTGGCTCAGCTGAATCACTATGAGCCCAAAATTCAGCAGGTATAAGACGCAAGAGGCTCGGATCCATATGAATAACTTCTTGAAAATAAAGTACATGTAATTCTGAACGCGTAAACCAATGCAATAAGCCTGGACTAACGACCATAAGCATTTTGATCCAATCAAAAATCATCTCATTTTTTAATAATTTCGTATCATGCGCCAACAAAGTGCAAATCCACAGTGTTTTTGTTTGTACAGTCAATGCAGAATAGGTATTTTTCGCTTGCATATTAGCGACACCAAATAAGATCTTAAGCATTTTATCTTTCAAATCAGCATGTCGCAAAAAAACTTCAATGAATATTTGGGCATGATTATCATTCAGCAATATCAAATCAAGTATCCTAACAGATTGTTTTTTCTTTGATTTACTATTACGGCTCAATTGTAAACTAGAAGAATCTAACCTGAAAAATGCCAGTAATGTATCAGGCGTATAATTCACCCTTAAGACGTCAAATGGCTCGAATTGTACCAATGGCTCAATTTTCGCTTGAATTTTAGGCGGAGGAGACTCTCGATGAGCACTTGCTTGAGCCGGTTTTACGATGGGTGGACGCAAAATGACTGGTACAGCCACCTTCGCTGATACCTTTGTACGACATAAATAAGTTTCCTGCTCCGATACAGTTAATCTTGATTGAACAATACCTTCCGCAACACGATAATTACCCAACTCATACTGTTTGATAGCCTCCTCTAACCAACTTGTTTCCAATGTTGGTGCTACTTCAACCGCCACATGATCCTTAACTATTTCTGGTTCAAGCATCGCTTGTCTCAAACGAAACAATATTTTTTGGTTTTCTAATGTTTCTTCTTCAACAATCACCAATGAACGAGAGGCACGCGTCATTCCAGTATACGGTTGATGAAATACCGGACCAACTGTAAAATCTCCCCGTCCTGTTTTCGGTCTGTTTTTAGGCGCACTTGTTACAACTACATCAGGTAATCGTGAACAGATCGCTAAAAAATGGGGAGAGGACAGCAGTCGATAGGCAACTACTTCTGGATATTGTAAACCCTTGATTTGAGCCATATCAAAAACAAGCTCAGTTTTAAATAGGTGTCTTGCCTCATCAATATATTCTTTCAAGGTGACAACTGCAAAATTAGTTTTTTTATCCTCTTGAAACCATGGCTGACGAGCTAGTTCACTAGGTTGAATCAATGCAACCTTCCCCTGCTCTCCTTCTGTATTCAAGACAGATTTTAATTCTGCACATTCAAATAGATCTTGTTTCCCAGTTGTTAGCTCATATTTTGCTAATAAGAAAACATTGGCAACACGCGCTATCTTTGCTGGACAGCGGTACGTTCCTTCTAGTGAAATTTGCCGCACAGCATGAGAAAGTCCATGCTGATGAAACATCCACTTCAAAAACGGCTCTTTTGAATATTCATCCCATAAACTTTGATGATTATCGCGAAACACAACAAAGCGATGCGCTTGCGTCAGACGATAACAATTGTACAGCTGTTGTGTACTCAAGTCTTGCCCTTCATCAACAACCATTAAAGCATACTGCGCCTCACCCTGAGTATCTTCAAATGCAGGATCATAGATCTGATGAGCCCCTAAATGTTTTAGATACTGCTGATACATAGTGAAAATGGTCTTCCGTCCAGCTTCACTTTCAGCAAGCAAAACATGACGCTTACTCTGTTGCGAATAACCTTCTTCTGTGAATCCGGAACACAGTCGAAAGGATTGATACAATATATCTGACGTGCAATCCAAATGAAATTTTTTACCAAACAGTTCAAACCACTGATTAAAATACGCTTGATCAACTTTGGTTTTGCCGGGTACCATCATCAATTCGTCATAAATCTTAAAATGAATCTGTATCATCGGTGGCAAATTTTTTGAGATAGGACGTTCACACCACTCTCTTTGCATTTCATTGATTAAACGTGTAGAACTTGCAACATAGGCAATATGCATTGGTGCGTCCAATTCGGCAGGAAGATGCTGGAGCATTTGTTGGACGAATGATTCAATCAGTATCAGTGACACACAACTTTTACCTGAACCTGCAGGCCCAGAAATGAGGGCAGGAAACGTTACTCCCTCACCTTGAGGTAAATGGGAACCATTTAAAAGTTTTGAATCAAGACTTACGGCCTCCAATTGGATAGGGCTCAATTGTATAAATTGGCCATTGAAATAATCTAAAGCAACCGGGGGGGTAGCAAGGCCTAACTCTTCTTCATCGTCATCCTCTTCTGCACGCAACTCATCAGGTGTTTCTGCCAACACATCAAAAGTAAAAATAGTTGCATCATCGAATGTATCCTGATTTTGAATGAGATAACGTCGTAGTACACCTGCCCGCAAAAAATGACTTTGCGTATACTCATGATCCGGCAAATACTCCAGCAAATGAATGTATTTCACATGAGCGATAGTCAGCGTAGTAAATAATAGTCTTGCTTTGCCACCCAAACGTAAACTATAAATAAGATAATTCCCACGTAACTTTTCTAAATCATTCGCGGCATATGTCCCACTCAACAATTTAAGAAGACTTTCATGGTGATCGGCAATTAAGGCTTCCGCACCCACTACACCACGCCAGTAAGATATTCTTGGCACAAACAACCTCTCATATTGCGTTACAAAAAAATCTATGAATCCTAACTGAGAAAGCTTAAGAGAATATTATGTCTTCAGCGTTTCCATTCTTTCTCGAATATTGATAAACTCAGCAAAAATCAACTCTGTTAATATGAAACGCATGATTGAGCTCACCGGATTATACAAATCCTTCGGTCACACTGTGGCCTTAGATAATATCAATCTCTTTTTACAAGAAGGTGAAATATTTGGCATTATCGGCAAAAGTGGCGCAGGGAAATCTACGCTATTACGCACAATCAATCTACTAGAGCGCCCCGATCGAGGTGAGGTCATTGTTGATAATCAAGTCCTTACATCCCTGAGCCATCAGGAGCTACGTCAAGCGCGCCACAAAATTGGCATGATTTTTCAACACTTTAACTTACTTCACTCGCAAACTGTCTACGACAATATTGCGCTTCCGATGCGCATCCAAAAGCTTCCTGAACAAATGATTCGAGAGAAAATTAACGAATTACTCACATTAGTCAACCTCAGCGATAAACAAAATGCTTATCCTTCCCAATTAAGTGGCGGACAAAAACAACGCGTTGCGATTGCCAGGGCGCTGAGCTGCTCCCCTAAAATACTACTCTGCGATGAAGCAACGTCTGCTTTAGATCCCGAAAGCACTGAATCAATTTTAGTTCTCCTAAAACAAATCAGTGAACAATTTGGTATTACCATTGTATTAATCACCCATGAAATGGATGTCGTTAAGCGCATTTGCCATCGACTCGCTATTATGGAACAGGGACGACTGCTCGAGGTCAACTCATTACGCGGCGTCTTCGAAAATCCACATAGCTTAGCGAGAAAGATGTTATATGCCCAATTGACCCCAGAGCTGCCATCATGCCTAAAACGCCATTTGTCGCCCAATGCTCAGAACGATCACCCCCTACTCCGTATATATTTCCATGGTGATACTGCAACAGCGCCATTTATCAGTAATACTAGCCGCGAACTCAATCTAAATATCAATATCTTATTAGCTAATATTGATCGCGTTGATGGCGTAACCTGTGGTGTCTTAGTCATTGAACTCAATGCCAACCCCGAATTACAATCGCGTTTTCTCATGCGATGTCAGGCGGCTAATTTAATCGTGGAGCATCTTGGTTATGTCACTGACCCTCATTTATGATCTTGGTCTAGCAACCGCTGAAACCATCTACATGGTTGTGATCAGCACCTTAGGCGCGGTAATGCTAGGTCTTCCGCTAGGTACGTTGTTGTTTCTAAGCAAACGAGTGAAACCACATCCAGGATTAGCGCGTTTTCTGTCAGCCATCATTAATATCTCGCGCTCTATTCCGTTTATTATTTTACTGGTCGCATTAATTCCCCTGACCCGATTGATTGTAGGCAGCTCTATTGGGATTCATGCCGCCATTGTGCCTCTAATTATCGGCGCTACCCCGTTTTTTGCACGTCTCGTTGATAATGTATACCAACACTTACCCGAAGGGCTCATTGAAACAGGTTTCTCAATGGGTACCAGTACCTGGCAAATGATCCGTCATATTTTGTTTCCAGAAGCACTTTCTCCGCTCATCCAAGCCATCACCGTGACAGCGATTACGTTAGTGAACTACTCTGCAATGGCTGGGACAGTGGGGGGTGGCGGGTTAGGTGATTTAGCGATTCGCTATGGATACCAACGTTTTGATGCCAAAGTCATGATCGCTACGATCATCATATTAATTATCATTGTTCAGCTGATACAAATGATCGGGGACAAATGGTCTCATAAGGGAAATTAAATCATGCGTTTTATACTGTTATCTTTCATTATTTGCATAAACTTAGTCGGATGTAACAAGCCATCACCTTCAACATTAACCATTGGCACGATAACTGGACCAGAAAGTGATCTCGTCGAAATAGCCAAAGATGTAGCGCAATCTCGTGATGGTCTATCTATCAAAATTATCGAATTTAATGACTACAATCTACCTAATGAAGCGTTGCAGGATGGCAGCATTGACGCTAATATTTACCAGCATCTTCCCTACCTAAAAGCGGCAATGAAAGCTCATGGGTACCATTTCGAAGTGATCGGTAAAACCTTTATTTATCCGATGGCTATCTATTCGGAAAAATATCATACCCTCTCTAAACTGCCGAATGAAGCCGTGATTGCAATCCCCAATGATCCTAGCAACGAAGCGCGTGCTCTTTTGCTCTTGAGTAAAGCGGGTCTGATTACTCTTAATAAGCACAGCAACGGAACTTTAGCGGATGTTCGAGATAATCCCAAGCGACTCATATTAAAAGAACTCGACGCTGCACAACTACCCCGAATATTACAAGATGTCGATGCTGCGGTTATCAATACAACTTTTGCACTACCCGCCGGACTTAGACCCTCTAAAGATGGATTATATGTAGAGCGCAAAGATTCACCATACGCCAATCTCATTGTCATACGTGACGACAACCCTAAAAAACAACAATTAGCCGCATTCGTGAAGGCGATGAATTCGCCCGAAGTTCAGTTGGCCGCCAAAAAACATTTTGGCGATGCCGCTATTCCAGCGTGGTAGGGGGTGCGTCCTGGGAAAGCCCTATTGTAGTATTTTCTTAATATTTCTCTAATAAAATTAGTGTATACTTTACTCATAGCGTATCTCAACGAGGATTATTATGGGAATCGGGCAAGCATTAACAGACAGTCTCAAAGGTTCATTAGGGCGTAATACTGAGGTGTTTCATGGTTTGACGCCTAATGAGCTCCGAAAAGTATCTACCGAGCTACGTCTCAGTATCGGTATGCCAGATAAAATAGAATCTGGTGAATCGGCGACCAAACAATTTCATGCGCTTCAAAAGGTTGATTTGCTTGATAGTATAGACAAAGAAAAAGCCGGAAAAAAAGAGGCGAAAAACTTTAAAAATAAACTTAAAGAGATATTAAAACTCCAGCCCGCAACCGAACAAGCTATTGATAACTTTAAAGCCCGTATCGACACAATCAATGCACTGATCGGCGATAAAAAAACTCCTCCTAACTTTAGCATCGTCGCGGTTGCTGATAAAATTCATATTGCAAAATCTTATGCCATCAATGCAATCAAGCGCCAACATATCAGTGAAATGGCAGCCCTAGACAGCCAACTAGCAATTCCTGATTTTGTCAAAAAAGTTGAAGCTGCTGGATTTACACCAGCTCAACTAAAATCCCAATTGACAGAACGCCACAAAGAACAAACTGACGAATTTGAAAAACAAGTCAATGGCGAGCTGATTTCGATTCACAAAGCGAATCAAAGTGAGATTCAACGCATCCTGCTTGTGAATGAATGGTATAATACAAACAAGAAGATGCAAGCGGATATTCTTCTGGCAATAGCAGCTCAAAAAAAGAGTGGTCCATTGATGCTTGCGAATCAGGTCGTTATTAATCCAGACCTTGCGCAATTCGAGGGTATTAAGGTAGAAAATTTACATGACATTATCTCCCTTTCTGGTAATACAATTAACAAAAGTAAAGATGGTAAATCCTTCTCTCTTAATATTTCAACAACTCGATACGGGATACTAAAAAATCCACAATACAGAATTCAACAAGACATGCGTACTCTCGCACAAACTGTTCGCGCATGTGGGAACGACACGATTTTGTTTAAGATTAATGTACCCATTCGCGAAGAGGAATATAAATTAAAAGATGAAGCTCATGCTAATTTAATGGCACGAAAAGCATACACTGAAGCGCTACGCTCTGGTTTTAAACATGAAGACATCACGATTAACCTTAATGGCACAGTTTATACCGGCGATAAATTATTAGAACTATTCAACGAACATCCTAAGGATTTACAATTAGCCCAAAATGACGCTGAAGAAATTCAAAAAATATACGCCGAGTTAAAAGATCCAAAAATAAACCCTAAAGCGGATCCAACCGAACGAAATAATCTAAATATAGCGTTCAA
>Ga0364918_10036_pt1 | contig 55443 bp, 60 predicted proteins | sample SorcelJu500001C6_2_FD_206957 | JGI IMG/M metagenome (GOLD analysis project Ga0364918, IMG submission 206957) | Enriched cells from Trout Bog Lake Hypolimnion, Wisconsin, USA - BchlTB.June20.5000.01.C6 | ecosystem: Environmental > Aquatic > Freshwater > Lake > Hypolimnion/Profundal zone | place... | reverse complement strand
ATCTGGGGCCGGTGGGGCTGAAGTTGAAGATGGTGGCGGATCAGGAAGTGATGCGGATGGTCAATGCGGTCGCCGGGGCCAACGAAAAGGGGCTGCACCTCACCGGGGTCAATCCTGGCCGCGATTTTCAGCCTGATGTAACCGGCGATCTGCGACAGATCACGGTTTCCGATCGCTGCCCCTCCTGCGGCGGTGGGCTGAGATTGAAAGAGGGCATTGAGGTCGGCCATATTTTCAAATTGGGAACAAAATATTCCGAAGCGATGGCCGCCACCTTCCAGGACAGTGATGGCCAGGAAAAACCTTTTGTCATGGGCTGTTACGGTATCGGGGTCAGCCGGGTGGTGGCTGCGGCCATTGAACAGAATCATGATGCCAAAGGTATTATGTTTCCTTTGCCCCTGGCGCCGTTCCAGGTAATTATTTTAAATCTCGGTCCCAAGGATGAGCTTTACTGCCAAGCGGCGGAACAACTGTATCGCGACCTGCAGGCCCGGGGTTTTGATATCCTCTATGATGATCGCGATGAACGGCCGGGATCCAAGTTCAACGATGCTGACCTGCTCGGCATCCCTTATCGTCTGACTGTCGGCAAGACGTTTGAGAAAGAGGGCAAGGTGGAACTGCGCTCCCGCCGCACCGGGGAAACGCAGATTTTTGGCTTGGATGAGGCTGCTTCTCAGATTGCTGCCCTTCTTTCCCAGGGGCTTACCTCGGGGAGCAAAGGGGCGGATGATGCTGTCTTGGTGCCGTGATGCAATCAGGTTTCAATCAAAGGTGGGAATAAGAGCGTAACAATGTCGGATCTCAAACAGCTCCTGTCTCTCGCCTCAGGGTATCTCCACGATGTGGATCTGACCCCTTTAACCCGCGCTTATGAGTTCATTGTTGAACGTCATGCCGGGCAGCGCTACCCCTCCGGCGAACCCTATGTTGATCATCTCCTGGCGGTTGCTTCAAGCCTTGCCGCCATGAAGCTCGATCTCGACACTATTGTCGCCGGTCTGCTCCATGGGACGCTCAAGGAAAAAGTCGCCACCCTGGATGAGCTGAAAAAGAAATTCGGCAATGATGTCGCCAATATCGTCAATGGTGCCAGCCGGATTACCAACGTCCGGTATAATTCGCAGTTGGCGCATGAGGCGGAAAACATCCGCAAACTCCTCCTGGCGATGGGGGCGGATATCCGGGTATTGCTGGTCAAACTGGCCGACAGGCTGCAGGACATGCTCACTCTTGATGCTGTCGAGGTGGAGGAACAACGGTACAAGGCCAGGGAAACCATGGATTTGTACGCCCCGCTCGCCAGTCGTATCGGTATCGAGTGGCTCAAACGCGAGTTGGAAGATCTGTCCTTCAAATATCTCTTTCCGGTCGAGTACGCCGATCTCACCACGCATCTCGAAAGCACCTTGGGCGAACGTCAGGCCTACGTGGATGAAGTCCTCGAGATTCTCAATGACAAACTCAGGGCCAGCAAGATCGTGCCGGTGCGCATTATCGGCCGTCCCAAACACAGTTATTCGATCTACAAGAAACTGCTGGCCCAGAAGATCCCGCTGGAGCGGGTCTATGACAAGGTTGCTTTCCGCATTATTGTCCGCACTGTCAAGGAGTGCTATCAGGCGCTGGGGACCGTGCATGCCGATTGGACGCCAGTGCCTGGCCGGATCAAGGATTTCATCAGCGTGCCCAAGTCGAATAACTACCAGTCGCTGCATACCACGGTTGCGGGCCCGCGAGGACATTTCATCGAGATCCAGATTCGTACCGAGGAGATGGACCGGATCGCGCAGGAAGGTGTGGCCGCTCTCTTGTTGGCGGAATTCGATGCCATGTGGCTATCGTCTCCGTACCTCGATCACTTCCGGCATCTGCAAGAGGTGCTGCTGGAGAAGCTGGAGATGTTTGAGATTGACGACCTCGAGAAGCACCTCCAGTTCCGCTATATTCTCCACCGTTATCCTGGCGTTCAGTTCGACGATATCCGCATCGTCGGCGCTGATGGTGCTGCTGATGTCCGCCAACAGGTTTTTGCGGTTTTCCGCCCGGATGCGCACCCGGTGGCCGTCTCGATGGCCAGAATCAGAGTGGCAGCCATCGTTTGACCAGCCTGAAGATATCATTATAAAAAACGAAAATCATCAGGGTGCTTAAAATCACAATGCCAATTTTCTGACTGATGTCCATGGTCCGTTCGCCTAAGGGTTTACGCCGCACCGCCTCCAGAGAGAGGAAAACAAGGTGGCCGCCATCAAGCACGGGAATGGGCAACAGATTGAGGATGCCGAGATTGACGCTCAACAGGCCCATGAAATAGAGGAGATTCATCCAGCCTGCCTCGAACTGTTGTCCGGCAATTTCGGCAATTCGGATCGGCCCGCCCAGTTCGCTGGCCGGGATGACCTGCTGGACCATCTTGACAATGCCCATGATTGTTAAGTACCCCAGATTCCATGTCTGGATAAAGGCAGCCTGACACGATTCTCCCAGCGAGGCCTTTTTATAGCGGATTTCATCACTCCGGACAATGCCCAGCATATACCGCTCGCCAACGGCTTCACCAAATAGATTTTTCATCTTCTGCATGGTGGGTTTGGCGGTAAAGGTCAGCGCCTCTCCCTTACGGTCAACTACAAGGGCCACCGCCTGACCTTGACTTTCCTTAATGCGATCGGAGACCTGCGTCCAAGAGGTGGTAACCTGACCATTAATGGAGCGGACAACGTCTCCGGCCCGCAATCCCACCTGTTCGGCCACAGAGCCTCCGGTCACCTCGCCAATCTTGGTAGAATCAACGGGTTCAGGCAGACCGGCAAAGACAAACATGAAAAAGAAGAGGGTAACGGCAAACAGCAGGTTAAACAACGGTCCGCCAAAGACGATACCAAATCGCTGCCATACGGGTTTATGAGAAAAGGAGCGATGCAGATCCTCTTGGCTAACTTCCTCATTCTGCTGCTCGCCATACATTTTCACATAGCCTCCCAACGGAAAGGCGCTGATAAGGTATTCAGTTTCTCCCCATTGCCTCCCGATCACCTTGCTGCCAAAACCCAAAGAAAATTTCAGGACCTTGACGCCAAAGGCCTTGGCCAGCAAAAAATGGCCAAATTCGTGAACAAAAATGAGCACGCCGAGAACAAAGACAAATGCAAGAACGGAATTCATGAGAACCCTGAGAAATAATTTCGAATAAGAAGGAGGAAACGTGAGATCGGACGGTTGCGGGTACTATCCCGGTCAGGCAGCCTGGATCTCCTGCTGGGCTATAGCTCGGGCCTGTTTGTCCGCTGCCAGGATGGCCTGCAGGTCCAACTCGTCTCCCTGCGGGGTCGTTTCCAGTGCCGTTTCGACAACAGCGGCAATTTGGGTAAAACCGATTTTGCCGGCAAGAAAGGCCTCGACAGCAACTTCATTGGCAGCATTGAGGACCGCTGGCTTCACACCACCCATTGCCAGAGCCTCATAAGCCATTCGAAGAGCAGGAAAACGTGAATGATCGGGTTGTTCGAAAGTTAATCCACCGCATTGGGTGAGGCTGAGGCGTTTCAGACCCAGCCCCAGTCGTTCCGGATAGGAGAGGGCATAGGCAATGGGAATACGCATGTCCGGTATTCCTAACTGGGCAACCACCGAGCCATCGTGATATTCTACGAGCGAATGAACGATCGATTGCGGGTGAACAACGACCGCGATCTGTTCCGGCGCCACATTAAAAAGCCATCGGGCTTCGATCACCTCCAACCCTTTATTCATCAACGTGGCGGAATCGATTGATATTTTTCTTCCCATCGACCAATTGGGATGCGCCAGGGCCTGTTCGGGAGTCGCTGCCACCAATGCCTCCTGTTTCCAGGTGCGAAAGGGTCCGCCGGAAGCGGTGAGAATGATCCGGGCGACATCTTCTTTTCGCCCGGCCTCCAGTGCCTGAAAAATAGCGCTGTGTTCCGAATCTATAGGCAAAAGGCGAACCTGATGGCGTTGCACCGCCGCCATGATCAGGCGACCAGCCATAACCAGGGTTTCTTTGTTGGCCAGACCGATATCCTTACCGGCACGGATGGCGGCAAGGGTGGGTAAGAGGCCGACAGCCCCGACAATGGCAGAGACCACCATGTTTACAGAGGGCAGCGAGGCTACGGTGCAATTTCCTTCCACACCGCAAACTATCCGAGAGCGATAGAGAGACGGAAGTTTTTCTGCCAGCGCATCCGCGAGAGAGGGATCGGCGATGGAGACACGCTCCGGTTTGAATTCAAGCACTTGTTCAGCGAGGAGATCTACCCGCCTTCCTGCCGACAAGCCCACCACCCGGAACCTCTCGGGAAACTGCCGCACCACCGCCAGCACGTTTCTGCCGATCGACCCAGTTGAACCCAACAGAGAAAGGGCCTTCATTACAAGATCCCGAAATGGAGCAAATAAAAGAGCACGGGGCCGGTTAACAACAGACTATCGATACGATCAAGCAGACCCCCATGGCCAAATAGAATCGTGCCTGAATCTTTGACACCCACCGATCTTTTAATCATCGATTCGGTCAAATCGCCTGCAATCCCAACAATGACCAAGAGGGCAGCCGCACCCAGCAAGATAAAAAAATTAGCCGTTCCTGGAAAGAAAAGATTGAGTACTCCGGCCGTTGCAAGACCCGCAATTAAACCACCGACGCTCCCTGCCACGGTTTTTTTGGGGCTGATTTGAGGAAAAAGTTTACGCCTCCCGAAGGCCCTGCCGGCATAATAGGCACCAGTATCGGAACCGGCAACGACGGCAACCAACAAGGTCAGCCAAAACGGGCCTTGCGGCAAATAGCGGATTAAAGCCACATGAGCCATACAAAGCGAAATATAGATGCTGGCAAAACCACTGCAACAGAGATACCTGAACACATCTTCAAAAGTCGAGTACCCTTGGAGTGCCACAGCCACGGCAACGAGAAGGCTCCCGATCAACCCGGCCAGCACAATATCGCTCTTGCCAAAATATGCTGCCAGTACAGGAAAAAGACAGAAAAAAATTGTTGCGAACAGGCGACTACCGGTAAGCGAACCACTGGTCATACGAAAGTATTCATGAAGTGCGATAACGGCGCCGCTGACGACAACTGCCCAGAAAATCTCAGCCGATCCAAAAAAAAGGAGGAGAAACCAGCCGCCGGCCATTAGGATTCCAGGAATCACACGACTCATCGTGGTTCACACCGCTTTTGTTTGGGCACTGGTTCTACCAAATCGACGTTGTCGACAATTGAAGATATTAATCGCTTCGAGAAACTGATTTTTTTTAAAATCAGGCCATTTCACCTCGGTAAAATAAAGTTCGGTATAGGAGGACTGCCAGAGGAGAAAGTTCGACAATCGGTTTTCCCCACCGGTGCGGATCAGCAGATCTGGGTCAGGTTGGCCTGCTGAGAACAGGTGATCACTAATGGTCTCCTCAGTTATATCTTGCCACTCCAGAATGCCATCTCGACACTTCTGCGCGAGACTTTGTACCGCTTGAACAAGTTCACTGCGCGCGCCATAACTCAAAGCAAGATTCAAGGTCATGCTGCGGCACATTCGGGTCTCGGCGATAGTTTGTTGAAGAACGGTCTGGACGTCAGCTGGCAAGCGCTCCTGCTCCCCGAAGCAGCAGAGACGAACATCATTTTTCAGCATGGTGCGCAATTCTGACTGGAGATAATTCTTCAAAAGCCCCATCAAGCCAGAAACCTCACCGGTGGGCCGGTTCCAGTTCTCTGTTGAAAACGCATATAAGGTCAAAAACTCGATGCCAAGTGTTCTTGAGGTTTCCACAATCTCACGGACAGAATCCACACCCGCCCTATGTCCAAAAATCCGGGGGCGTTTTTGTTCCTCAGCCCAACGCCCGTTGCCATCCATAATGATAGCAACATGACGGGGTACGACCGCATTTTTCTCTAACTCAACCATGAGTTCCGGGTGCGCAAAAAAAGAAATCAAACCTCCATAACCTCTTTTTCCTTACCGCCGGCAATCTCATCTACTTGACTGATAAATCCATCCGTCACCTTTTGTGCTTCTTCCTGCAACCGAAACTGCTCGTCTTCAGATATTTCTTTATCTTTTTTTAACTTTTTCAAGGTCTCAATAGAGTCCCTCCGAACATTACGAACAGCAATTTTATATTCTTCACCGATCTTTTTGATCTGTTTTACAAGCTCTTTTCTACGCTCACCGGTGAGCGGGGGTATTGTTAGACGAACCACGTTGCCATCGCTTTGGGGGGTAAGCCCTAGTCCCGAAGCCAAGATAGCCTTTTCTATAGCAGGTAAAACTTGTGGATCCCAAGGCTTGATAACAACCATGTTATTTTCGGGAATTGTCATGGTTCCAACCTGATCTATGGACATTTGGGATCCATAGGCTTTTACCTTAATGCCATCAAGAAGTGAGAGAGAGGCCCGTCCAGTTCTGATTTTCACAAGTTCCCGTTTCAGGGCATCTATACTTGATGCCATTTTCTCTTTCAATTGCTCTATAATTGCGTTTGTCATATCCACCCTATCGAAGGAGTTATTCAGTAATCAGGGGGTTGGTTGAAAAATGGCTGGCAACATAAGGAAAATACACATCATGTCGTTATCAGAGTGCCCACATCTTCACCCGTGACCGCCCTGATGATATTTCCTGGCTCTGTCATGTTGAATACAAATATAGGCAGGCTGTTATCACGAGCGAGAGAGATTCCTGCGGCATCCATAATCCGGAGATCGTCACGCAACACGGTCGAGTAGGTAAGGGTGTGGTAGCGGACCGCGTCAACATCCTTCTCGGGATCACGATCATAAACACCATCGACCCTGGTAGCTTTCATAATCACATCAGCCTTAATTTCCAAAGCACGCAAGACAGCAGCAGTATCGGTTGTAAAATAAGGATTACCGGTTCCGGCAGCAAAGATTACGACCCTCTTATGTTCCAAATGTTCAAGCGCTTTCAGCCGCTCATAGGGTTCGCAAACATTCAACATGGTGATGGCAGACATAACTTTTGCGGAAATCCCTACACTTTCAAGCCCGTCCTGTACGGCGAGCGAATTCATCACCGTCCCTAACATACCCATATTGTCCGCTGAACTTCTATCCATGCCGCTAGCAGCTCCAGCGATACCACGAAATATATTTCCAGCCCCGACAACAAGTGCCAGTTCAATTCCCAAGTTACAAAGTGATTGAATTTCCAGTGATAAAAACCGAATAACATCGGTACTTATACCATACGCTTTATCGCCCATCAGCGCTTCGCCGCTGATTTTCAACAGTACCCGTTTAAATTTCAACATACCGACCCCTGTGACATCTCAGCCATTCACCAATCAATTCATTCTAGAATGTAACACCATAGTGAATTCTTGCTTCATCCCCATTGTATGAATCTTACCAACTCCTGCTCAATGACAAGGGGGATGAAAAATTAACCTGTAATTCAATTAGATATTATAAAGGTAGGTTCAACCAATTTGGAAACGAGCGAATTTTTTAATTGAAATATTTTCTCCCATTTTTCCGACCAATTCATTAAGCAAATCTTGAATGGTCAAATCGGGATTTTTCACATATTTTTGCTCAAGCAAACAAATTTCTGCGAGATATTTCTCAACCTTACCGCCAACCATTTTCTCGACAATTTGTTGTGGTTTTCCTGATTCTAAAGCCTGATTGATATAGATATCTTTTTCACGTTGCAGTATGTCGGCTGGCACTTCTTCGCGACTCACCGCAATAGGATTGACAGCTGCAATGTGCATAGCTATATCCTTAGCAAAGGCCTTGAAATCATCCGTCTTGGCAACAAAATCAGTCTCGCAGCCAACTTCCACCATAACGCCCAGCTTTCCTCCGGCGTGAATGTAGGATTCGATTATCCCCTCTTTGGTTTCACGACCAGCACGTTTTGCGGCCACAGCCAATCCTTTTTGCCGCAACAGATCAACAGCCTTTTCCATATCGCCGGCGGTTTCACTCAGTGCCTTTTTACAGTCCATCATCCCAGCATTTGTTTTATCCCGAAGCTCTTTGACCATCTGGCTTGTAATATTCACGACGTAATCTCCTTGTTACAGATCATCTACCTTTTAACAAATATACAATAAGCTTAACCACCATTGATGAGAGGACTTGCAGTCCTCTCATCAATGGTTGATTGTCACAAAATATTGACGAAATATATTTACATCACTCTTCGTCAATCTTGGCGGCCAATTCCTCATCAACACCTTGTGTCATAGCAGCTTCCAATTCATCGACATTAGGCTCAGATTCTTCACCACGACGTGCTTTGCCTTCCTGCACGGCTTCCGCCATCATCGAGGCAATCAGTTTAATAGCACGAATAGCATCATCGTTTCCTGGTATAACAAAATCGATCCCTTCAGGGTCGCAATTGGTATCGGTTAAGGCAATAACGGGGATACCTAATTTAACGGCTTCCCCAACTGCAATATCCTCTTTTTTAGGATCAACGACAAAAAGAACATCAGGGAGAGTACGCATGTTTTTGATTCCACCGATATTCCGGTCCAATTTAATCCTTTCCTTTTCCATCTGTAATATTTCTTTCTTAGGAAATCGGTTGATAGAACCGTCGAGTTGCATTGCTTCAATCTTTTTTAGCCGGTCGACGGAATGCTTAATCGTCTGAAAATTTGTCATCATCCCACCAAGCCAACGATGATTTATATAAAACATACCACACCGCTCAGCTTCTTCCTTGATAATGGCTTGTCCCTGACGTTTGGTACCAACAAAAAGCACCGTACCCCCGCCCGCTATTGATTCAACCATGTAGTTGTAAGCTTTTCTAAACAACTTCATGGTGATATCAAGATTAACGATATAAATTCCATTGCGAGGGCCATAAATATAGGGCTTCATTTTGGGATTCCATCTTCTGGTTTGATGACCAAAATGAAGTCCGGCTTCAAGCATTTGACGCATGGTAACAGATGTCATAACAATCTCCAATTTTTGGTTAATTCCGCCATCCCCTCAGCCAATTCCGCATTTGTAGCGAAACACCAAAAGGCAATATTTTGGGATGTGTGTAATAGTATTGCATGCTTTTTGAAAAGCAAACAATCCGCTGATGAAACAAAATTTAAATTTTTATCACATATGAATAAAAAATTCAAGATTACTTAAAAAACAGCAAGACAACCTGCTAATTTAACATTAAAAAATTTATTTTCTAACAAGATTTTTCCGTCCACCCAAAACGAATTCCAACCAGCTAAAACCAAAATGAAGCAGTTGGCCGTCATCATTTGCAATCCGTTTCCGCTCGTCTTTATTCATCATAAATTCGTTTAAAAGATTATGATTCTCAACATACGATCGAAATTCATCTATATTATAGCAAACCATAAATGCAAGTTTTTGATACGGTCCTGCTATACCTTCCCCAGCCCATGGGTTAGTAGAAAAAAAAGCATCAAGTTCTGCCCATAAATCATTATATAAATTATATTCATACAACCTCTGATCGCGTTCCCAATGTCGAATTGAATAGGAACGTTTTTCATGATGACCTTTGCAATACAAATGATGTGTCATGAAATAATGAATTTTAAGTTGTTGCCCATGTCCAGGTTGTTCAATCCCTCGTTCAAGCGGGTAAGTGCGGCAAGCGGAGGGTCTGCTTTTATAAACCGAGCACCCTTCTTTATCCAGAAAAGGACAGGAATGTGTTTCGTCTTCAGCCAGTTTTAGTTTTAATCCAGGGAAAAATTCATGGCTACCACCACATAGCCTTGTATATTTACTGAGAAAATCTGAAGAATGAATTTTGAGATGATTTTTTAGCTGAATAATATCATAAGAGAATAGCAACATGTCAACATTCCGACAACACGTTAAAAAACAGCTCACTTTTGGATGACAATGAAAATTAAAATTTTGCTGATCAACTTTAATGCGGTCGGCTGGTAAATATTGATCGATCGTATCCCATTCCATTTTTTTATCCCAAAAAAAAAGCTGATATGAATTTCATATCAGCTTCAGAAACGATTGAAATTGCAAGTCTTATTGTTCTGGCACCACTGTATTCTCGCTTGCATTGTCTTTATAATCAACCAATTCTATAATCGCCATAGGAGCGGCGTCACCGATTCTATTGCCAGTCCTGATAATACGTGTATACCCACCTTGTCGATCCGCATATTGATTACTTAACCGATCGAAAAGCTTAGCCACTATATCATTAGAACGAATATAGGACATAGCTTGTCTTCGAGCATGTAAATCTCCACGTTTACCTAGAGTAATCATTTGTTCGGTAAGCCTACGTGCTTCCTTAGCTTTAGGCACGGTGGTTACAATTCGTTCTTGATCAAGCAATGAGGTGACCATATTCCTTAACATTGCATCACGGTGAGAAGTTGTTCGGCCAAGTCTTCGACCAGCTTTTCGATGTCTCATAGTTCCTATCCTTTCGTCATTAAAAAAGAATTACCCTACCTAGTAAACAGCAGATTATTCTTCAGATTTTTCTTCGCGTTTTTCAGGAACGCCCCATCCATCGTATTTCATACCGAGAGTCAGGTTATGTTCAGAAAGCAAAGCTTTAATTTCATTCAGCGATTTTCTGCCGAAATTTTTTGTTTTTAGCATTTCTGCATCTGTTTTATTGACGAGTTGTCCAATATATTGAATTTGAGCATTCTTCAAACAATTAGCGGAGCGAACAGACAATTCTAAATCTTCAACATTTTTATCAAGAAAAGGAGGATAGGCCTTACCGTCATCATCTCCTTCTGACCGATCAGGAGCTTTGGCTATTTCCTCGTTAAAGTTGATAAATATAGTCAGCTGTTCCTTAAGAATTTTTGCTGCATAGGCAAGCGCATTTTGTGGTTCTATGCTACCATCAGTTTCGATTTCCAAAGTAAGCCGATCATAATCCGTTTGTTGTCCAACCCTAGCTTGACTTACGACGCTTTGCACACGAATGATGGGTGAAAAAGCAGCATCTATCGGAATAACCCCTATGGATTGTCCTTCTTTTTTGTTTTGCTCAGCGGCCACATAACCCTTGCCCCAAAGGACTTCAAGTTCAGCCCGAAAAGTTATGTTACTCGTAATTGTACAAATTAAGAGTTCCGGGTTCATAACTTCAACATAAGTGCCGCAATTGATATCACCAGCCAAGACTTTTCCTGGACCAGTTTTTTCAATAATTACAGTTCTAGACTCAGGCCCATTGAGCTTAAGCCTGACTTGCTTTAGATTAAGTATAATTTCAGCAACATCCTCATGAACACCGTCAATTGTAGTAAATTCATGTAACGCATCACTTAACTTAACAGACGTAATAGCAGCTCCTCGAATCGAAGACAGCATTATACGTCGTAATGAATTCCCAATTGTAGTAGCAAATCCTCGTTCTAGTGGCTGACAAACAAATTTACCGTATCGAGAAGTAAGCGACTCCTCATTTACTTCAAGTTTTTCTGGAGTAATAAGAGTGTGCCAATTTTTATAAAAAGGGTTATCATCCCGTATTTCCTGTGCCATGCAATACCTAACGATAAAAGTTACTTGGAGTACAGCTCAACAATCAACTGTTCCTGAATTGGCATCGTTATTCCGTCTCGAGTTGGTAACGCCTTGACGACGCACTGAAATTTACCTTGATCAAGTTCAAGCCAACCAGGTAATCCGCGGCGTACAGCTCCTTCCATATTATCGGTAATTATATCGTTCTTTTGGTTTTTTTCTTTTAAAGTAATAATATCACCAGGATTTACCTGATAAGAAGGTATATTTACTTTTTTACCGTTAATATTAAACAAATTATGACGCACCATCTGTCGAGCTTGATCGCGCGAACTCGCAAAACCTATTCTGTATAGCGTGTTATCGAACCTTCTTTCAAGCATAATGAGGAGATTCTCGCCGGTTACACCTTTGGTCCTCTCAGCTTTTTCGAAATAAAGCCTGAACTGGGCTTCGAGCATGCCATACATTTGTTTAACTTTCTGCTTTTCACGAAGCTGAACAGCATAATCTGAAACTTTACGAAACTTATTTTGCCCATGTTGACCGGGCGCAAAAGAGCGTCTTTCAAATGCGCATTTGTCTGAATAGCAGCGATCTCCCTTAAGGAACATTTTTAGGTTTTCGCGTCTGCAAAGTCTGCAGGATGCTCCTGTATATCTAGCCAACTTATACCTCCAATTTTTGTCCTGGTTTTATTTCAAGACATACACAACGGCTTCTGACAGTTTGAGCTCTATACTCTTCTTCGCTTAGGCGGCTTACAACCATTATGTGGAAGAGGAGTGACATCAATTATACGGCTCACATCCAACTCGACAGTTGTTAGGGCTCGCAGAGCTGCTTCTCTACCGGGTCCTGGTCCTTTTACACGAACTTCTACTTTGCGCAATCCATGCTCTTTTGCTTTAGCGACAGCATCGCTCAAGGCATTTTGAGCCGCGAACGGAGTGGATTTCCTTGATCCTTTGAAACCAAGAACACCTGCGCTTGACCAGGAAAGTGTATTTCCTTGCTTATCCGAAATGGTCACAACGGTATTATTGAAGGTAGAATAGATATAAACAATTCCCTCTGGAATATTTTTTTTATCTTTTCTTTTAACTTTTACGTTTACCTTACTTGCTTTTGCCATATTCACTCCTGGTTATTCATCGTTTTTGAACAGCGAGCTAGGAATTTATTTTTTGCGAACAGCTGCTCCGCGTCGTGGACCTTTCCGTGTACGAGCATTTGTTTTGGTTCTCTGCCCACGACAAGGAAGACCTTTTCGATGACGTCGCCCACGATAACAACCTGAGTCCATGAGTCTTTTGATATCCATCGAGACTTCACGTCTACGATCCCCTTCAACAACAAATTCATTTTCGATAATGGCTCTAATTCTACTAACATCATCGACGCTCAAATCGTCACTATTCATCTGGTATGGCAAGTCAGCCTTCTCTAGAATTTGGCGAGCTGAAGTTAAACCAATTCCAAAGATATATGTCAGTGCTCGATCCATGTGTTTTTTGCGTGGTAAATCAACGCCAGCTATTCGTGCCAAGTTTTCACTCCCTAATCTGAATCTTGCTGAATTTTAAAATTAATAAGGGTTATCCCTGTCGTTGCTTATGTTTCTTATTAGCGCAACTGACTCTAACCACACCCCTACGTTTTAAAATTTTACATTCACTGCATATCTTTTTTACCGATGAACGAACTTTCATTTCATTCCCCTGACTTTTTTTTAATTATTTTTTCCCTTTACCGCCTTTAGCACGAAAAGTTACCCTGCCACGCGACAAATCATATGGAGACAGTTCAACAGTTACCCGGTCACCAGGAAGAATTTTAATATAATGCATACGCATTTTACCGGATATATGCGCCAACACCTTATGGCCATTATCAAGTTCTACCTGAAACATGGCATTCGGTAACGGCTCAATTATAGTACCCTCAACTTCAATGGCATCTTCTTTCGCCATATCGCATGTCACTCCAAATTAAACGTTAAATAGACCATTATATCTAAAGACGTTTAAAAAATCAACTATTATTACCTAACGTTCCGCACTATGCAAAACGGATAGGTTTAAGATTGGTTTCAATAATATATTTTGGGCGAACGCTCACTTAACACTATCGGGCCGTTTGCCGATACTGCTACTGAGTGTTCAAAATGAGCCGAAGGTTTTCGATCACCAGTAATGACCGTCCATTGATCCTTTAAAATTTTCACTTTTGCAGACCCAAAATTAATCATAGGTTCAATAGCAAGTACCATCCCTTCCAAAATTCGAGGTGATGCTATTCGTTGTACGTAATTAGGAACTTCTGGTGGTTCATGTAAATTTTTTCCTATCCCGTGCCCAACAAATTGTCTAACGACGGAAAATCCATGATGTTCTGCAAAATTTTGGATAGCGCGAGAAATATCGGAAATCCTATTACCTATTTTCACCTGGTCGATTCCCTGACGTAGAGCAGCTTCAGTAGTTTTTATTAATCGGGCAATTTGAGGGTGAATTTCACCAACACCTACAGTGATAGCAGCATCTCCATAAAATCCATTATAAAGAGTGCCAAAATCTAAAGATATTATATCGCCTTCCCTTAAAATTTTTTTCTTTGATGGAATTCCGTGAACAACTTCCTCATTAACAGATACACATAAGCTAGCTGGAAATCCTTTATATCCCTTGAAGGCAGGAATTGCGCCATGCGCATAGCAATATTCCTCAGCTAACCGATCCAACGTAAACGTTGAAATCCCGGCAGTGATTTCATGTTCAAGCATTGTTAGCACACCAGAGACAATCTGGTTTGCCTGATACATGATATTTATTTCTTCAGGTGTTTTAACTGTAATTGAATTATCATGTTCGGCATTATTCACGTAAGTCTCAATGACGGCCTCGAATTCGGCCTGCCTTCATAAATCCATCATAATTTCTCATAATAAGATGTGACTCAATTTGAGAAATTGTATCAATAGCAACACCAACTACAATCAACAATGCAGTCCCACCAAAATAAAAAGGAACATTCAACTTACTGATTAGAATTGTGGGCATGACACAAACTGCACTTAAATATAATGCACCGATCACAGTTAATCGAACCAGCGCCCTGTCAAGAAATTCAGCAGTTTTCCTGCCTGGTCTTATACCCGGGATAAATCCACCATTTTTTTTCAAATTTTCAGCTACATCATCTGGTTTAAATGACACGGCTGTATAAAAAAAACAGAAAAATATTATCATTGCGACGTACATCAAATAATAATAAATAGTGCCAGGAGAAAAAGCAGCTGAGACTTGTTGAACCCAATCAATTTTAATAAAAGATCCAATCGTTGCGGGAAACATCATTATAGAAGAAGCAAAAATCGGTGGAATAACACCTGAAATATTAATTTTTAAGGGTAGGTGAGAGGATTGTCCCCCATATACCTTCCTGCCAACAACGCGTTTCGCATATTGGATAGGTATCCGGCGCTGAGAAGTTTCGACAAAAATAATAAAACCAACAATAAAAAACATTATTACAAGCAAAATAGGTACAAAAATAACAGCCAGCTCACCTGATTTTATAAGCCCAATAGTATTACCGACAGCTGAAGGTAATCTTGCAACAATCCCTGAAAAAATAATCAGAGAAATGCCATTACCAATACCACGTTCAGTCATTTGTTCCCCAAGCCACATTATAAAAGCAGTTCCAGATGTCAACGTAAGGACAGTCATCAATTTGAACTGCAAACTTGGGTCAAGAACTACCGAAATTCCATTAGGACTGCTCATTCCTTCTAAGCCAGTAGCAATAAAAAATCCTTGGATAATAGAAAGTACAACTGTGCCATAACGAGTATATTGTGTAATTTTTCTTCTTCCAGACTCTCCTTCTTTGGATAGAGATTCTAATTGAGGAATAACTACGGTTAGTAATTGTATAATAATGGATGCAGAAATATAGGGCATGATCCCTAGCGCAAAAATTGAAAAATGCTCCAAAGCTCCGCCAGAGAACATGTTAAACATTCCGAATAAGGTGCTTGCGTTTTTTGCAAAAAAAGCAGCGAGGGCTTCTCCATTGATACCTGGGGTCGGAATTTGAACACCCATTCTATAAACAAAAAGCATCAAGAGAGTAAAAATCACTCTCTTGCGCAATTCAGGTATACTGGCAGCACTAACTAAACCGCTCATTGTTTAATCCTCAACGGTACCACCCACTGCAATAATTTTTTCTCTAGCGCCTTCACTAACCTTATCGACTTTTACAGTAATGATCTTAGTTAAATCGCCATTGGCAAGAATTTTAACAAGACCAGGTTTTTTCAGGATACCAGCACTAATCAATGAATCCTGGTTGATAATAGAACCAGCATCAAATATATTTAAATCATCAAGTGAAACGATGTTGTAGATTTTTTTAAAAATGTTAGTAAACCCTCTTTTGGGAAGGCGTCTGTGTAAAGGCATCTGGCCGCCTTCGAACCCAGGGCTGGCACTATACCCAGATCGTGCTCGAGCACCTTTATGACCACGAGCAGAGGTCTTTCCTGTGCCACTTCCTGGTCCCCGACCAACTCTTTTTTTGGGTTTACGAGCACCAATACTTGGGGAAATATTGTTTAATTTAATCATTGCCTATTTCTCCACTTTGATAAGATGCTCTACCTTAGTTAACATCCCACGAATTTCAGGGGTATTCTTTCTGGTAACAGTCTTATACATCCTGGTTAATCCCAGACCAACCAAGGTAGCTCTGACTGATTCGGGGCTTCCGATGCCACTTTTAACCTGAGAGAAAGTAATGTTTTCGTTCATAAGTATATACCAAATATTACAATGAATGTTCAGGCGACTATCTCTTCAATTTTCAGGTTTCGAAGCTTAGCAATTTGCTCTACAGTTCTAAGATTTCTTAACCCGTTCATCGTAGCTTTAACCAAATTGTGAGGATTATTAGATCCTAAGCATTTGGTTAAGATATTTTGCACCCCTGCAGCTTCAAGAACTGCGCGGACGGCACCACCTGCAATAACTCCAGTTCCATCGGATGCTGGTTTAAGCATGACACTACCCGATTTGAATTTGCCGGTGATGTCATGGGGAATTGATACTGAGGTCAAGGACACCTTTTGCATATCTTTTCGGGCTTGTTCAATTCCTTTTCTTATAGCTTCAGGAACTTGATTAGCTTTTCCAAGACCATGACCAACTTTTCCGTTCCCATCGCCAACTACAACTATAGCACTAAAACTGAAGCGCCTTCCGCCTTTAACAACCTTAGCCACTCGGTTGATAAAAACTATTTTTTCGATGAGCTCTTCCTGAATCCCTTCTTTCGCTCTTTTAAATTCAGCCAAGAAATACCCCCGTAGATTATCTTTAATCAGTTAAATCGAAAAATTAAGTGATATTAAAATTCCAAACCGCCTTCTCGAGCGCCTTCAGAAAGAGCTTTGATGCGACCATGATATAAATTACCGCCTCGATCAAAAACTACTTTCTGGACACCTGCTGATTTTGCTTTTTCGGCAATAACCAGACCTACTCTTTTTGCTTCTTCACATTTTCCTTTAAGGTCAGCGTGATCAAAGGTTTTGTCGTCAGTTGACATTGCAACAATTGTCTGACGTTGCACATCGTCAATAATTTGGACATAAATATGTCGATTACTGCGATAAACGCACATCCTCGGCCTCTCGGATGTACCGAAAATTTTTGTACGAATTCGCTGTGCCCGTTTATTTCTCGCAGTTACTTTTGGATTGGTTTTAGCCATGATATAACTCTTGCATCAACTTATTGAGGTTATTTTTTACCGCCAGCTTTTCCTGCCTTCCTGACGATATGTTCATCGAAATACCTAATGCCTTTTCCTTTATAAGGTTCAGGTTTTCGGATGCCCCTTACCTTTGCTGCTGTCAATCCCACAAGTTCTTTGTCAATTCCTTGAATTGTAATAGAATTATCTTTATCGACAGTCGCAGTTATACCTTCAGGTAGAATAAATTCTACCGCATTAGAAAATCCTACATTTAAGGTAAGCGTAGATGATGAAATATTAGCACGATAACCAACACCTTGGATTAAAAGCTTCTTAGAGAAACCTTGGTCAACACCAGTTACCATGTTACTAACGAGAGATCTGGTCATTCCCCAGAAAGCCATAACACGTTTACTGTTGCCTTTAGGTGTGCAAATAAGAGATTTATCCTCTTCTTTAATTTCAATCTCAGGCCTAATATCTCTTTCGAGTACACCTTTATTGCCTAGGATTTTGATACGAGTCCCGTGTATTTCAACCTTAACCCCATTGGGGATAAGAATTGGCTGTTTTCCTATTCTAGACATTAGAATCTCCTTGTAACGGCGAGTAAGCTTGAATTACCAAACTTCACAAAGCAGTTCACCGCCAATATTAAGTTGACGGGCTTCTTTATCAGTAATAACGCCTTTGGAGGTTGTCAAAATAGCAACTCCTAACCCGCTCATTACTTTAGGGATGTGATCACTTGTTTTATATTGTCGATGTCCTGGTTTACTAACTTTTTTTATTCCAGTAATCACTTGTTCATTGTTAGGGCCATATTTGAGATCAATCTTCAAGGCACCCTGAGGCTCTTTTTCAAGAATGTAATATTCTGATATATAACCTTCTCTTTTAAGAGCTTTTGCAACATTGACCTTAAGTTGTGACAATGGCATTTCAACTGAAGTGAAATGTGCTCTTGTTGCATTTCTAATTCTTGTCAGCATATCTGCTAACGGATCACTCATGGACATTGATTCAATCCTCAGTTATATAAAAAATCAATTTTTATTTGAATTTTTAGAATTCAATACTGACAAATAAGTTGCTGTAATTACAATTACCAACTTGATTTAGTGACGCCGGTAATTTCACCCTTAGAAGCCAGCTTACGAAAGCATAGTCTACACATTCCAAATTTTCTATAAAATGCTCTAGATCTCCCACATAAGGGACATCTATTATAAGAACGAACTGAAAATTTTTGTTTGCGACCTGCTTTGGCAATAAGTGATTTTTTGGCCACAGAGACCTCCTGAAAATCTAATTAATATACGTTGAAAGAAATATTATTTTTTAAAGGGTATTCCGATAACATCCAATAAAGTCCGAGCGTCTTCGTCAGTTTTGGCAGTAGTAACAATTGTTACATTTAAACCACGAATTTGGTCAATTTGTTCATAATCAATTTCAGGGAAAATAATATGCTCTGTTATCCCCATGGAAAAATTACCTCTTCCATCAAACCCTTTTGCTGATACCCCACGAAAATCACGAACTCTTGGCAACGCAATATTAATAAGTTTGGAAAGAAAATCGAACATTCGGTCTTTACGAAGAGTTACTCGGGTTCCTATCGGCATTCCTGCTCGTAGCTTAAAAGTGGCTATTGACTTTTTTGCTTTAGTTACGACAGCTTTTTGGCCTGATATAGAAGTTAGCTCTTGGGTAGCCTTCTCAATTATTTTGGGATTTTGGACTGCTTCACCTAAACCCATATTAAGAACAATCTTTTCAATCCGAGGTATGTCCATAACATTGGTAATACCCAATTTTTTTTGGATTTCTAATTTCAGTTCATTTTCAAATTGCTCTTTTAATGTGCCCATCATTTACTCCGTAAGCAGACCAATTATACTATTTGGATATTTCGATTGTTGCGTTACACGCTTTGCAGACTCGCGTTTTGGTGCCGTCATCTAATATTTTTTTACCCATTTTGACAGTTTCTGCACATTCGGGACAAACCAGCATGACATTTGAAATATGTATAGCAGCTTCTCTTTCAATAATTTGACCGGAATGAGTTGCATCTGTAGCTTTTTGATGTTTTTTTATCAAATTAATACGTTCTACAATGATACGGTTAGTATCTTTGACAATCCTGAGAATTTTACCGACACGACCTTTGTCTTTTCCAGCGATAACTTCAACCTTGTCATTAACTCGTAAGTTAGTGTGTCCTTGTCGCATTGTTTTTCCTCGATCTCTCTAAAAAATAAATCTCTAATGGGGATTATAAAACTTCAGGAGCAAGAGAAATAATTTTCATAAATCCAAGTGACCTGAGTTCTCGCGCAATGGGTCCAAAAATTCGAGTTCCTATGGGTTCGCCATTATTTGCCAATAATACAGCCGCATTTTCATCAAATTTGACAGTGGTATCTTCGGGTCGCCGAATAGCTTTGGCAGTACGAACGACTACAGCATTAAGGACGTCACCTTTTTTTACTTTAGCGTGCGGAATAGCTTCTTTCACGGTTACGACTATAATGTCACCAATGCTGGCATAGCGTTTCCTGGTTCCACCTAACACTCTAATACAGAGTACTTTTTTCGCCCCGGAATTATCGGCGACATTTAACATGCTTTCAGTTTGGATCATGACCTCACCCGATTATCTTCTCATTACAAAACAAAAATTATTTTGATAATTGGTACATTATATTTGTCAAGCAACACGTTCGATAATGTTCCGAACCAGCCACCTTTTTCTTTTTGATAGTGGTCTGCATTCTTCAATTAAAACGAGGTCGCCAATTTGACACTGGTTTGCATCATCGTGCGCCATATACTTAACCTGTTGACGAATGTATTTCCCATATAATTTGTGAGGAATTTTACGTTCGACTAGGATAACAACGCTCTTATCCATTTTATTGCTTACAACAAAGCCTTGTCGCGTTTTTCTAACATGAGTACTCATAGTTCCGTCCAATGCCAATTGATAGTCAATCACGCAGATTAGTTTTGTCTCTTTTCAACAAGCACTGTCTGAATTCTTGCTATATCTTTTTTTAATTGAGCCAGTTTTGCTGAATTTTCGAGACGTCGTATACCGTGTTTAAATCGAAGCCTAAAAAGATCTTCTCGAACGTCCCTATCTTTTTTTACCAAGTCATCTGTAGACAAACTTCTTAATTCTTTAGCTTTCATATCATTTTACTCCTACTAATAACAGTAGTAGGAAAAGGTAATTTGAAGCTCGCGAGTTTCAAAGCCTCAAGAGCTAGTTCTTCCGGAATTCCTTTGAGTTCATATAAAACTCTACCAGGCCGGACAACAGCGACCCAATGGTCGGGCGCTCCTTTACCTTTGCCCATCCGAGTTTCTGCCGGCTTTTTAGTGATAGGTTTATCTGGAAAAATTCTGATCCAAAGTTTACCACCACGTTTAACCTTACGGTTAATCGCAATACGAGCAGCTTCGATTTGTTGAGCAGTCATGTAACCGCATCCAACTGCTTTCAGTGCATAATCACCGAATGCGAGATCGGATCCACGTTGAGCCTCTCCACGCATCCGTCCTTTAAATTGTTTTCTGTGTTTTACCTTACGTGGACTTAACATTATCTCGTTCTCCTATTGGAGGATCAACATATTGAAACAAAATTCGATAATTAATTTTTTGATGAAGTACGTTCTACTGACTTGTCAGAGTCTGCTAGTATTTCACCTTTAAATATCCAAACTTTCACTCCGATAATTCCATATGTAGTCTTAGCTTCGGCGGTTCCGTAATCAATATCGGCACGTAATGTATGTAGCGGAACCCTACCTTCCTTGAACCACTCTGTACGCGACATTTCTGCACCACCTAGGCGACCAGAGCAGGAGATTTTTATCCCCAGTACTCCAAAACGAAGAGCCGAATTAATGGACTTTTTCATGGCCCTTCGAAAAGCAATTCTTCGTTCGAGTTGCGTAGCAATATTTTCAGCAACAAGTTGCGCATCAGCTTCGGGACGACGGACTTCCTGGATATCAATAAAACAGGTACGTTTAAATTTTAGTTCAAGATCTTTTTTAAGACCTTCAATTTCAGTACCTTTCTTACCGATAATAATACCTGGACGAGCGGTAAAAAGTTTAACCTTAATTTTCTCACCAGTACGTTCAATAACTATCCGTGATATACCTGCATGATAAAGCCTTTGCTTAAGGTATTTACGAATAAGCTGGTCTTGATGTATGTTGTTGGCATAGTCTTTGTCAGCATACCAGATAGATTCCCAAGAGCGAGTGATGTTAAGTCGCAGTCCAATGGGATTGACTTTTTGTCCCAAGATATTCCTCCGTTCCCTTTACAGTTAATCTCAAAAAAAGGTCGAGCCTAGATCAGGCTTCATCGACGACAACTGTTATATGGCTTGTTCGTTTCAGAATTCGAGTTGCCCTTCCCATTGCTCGTGGACTAAAGCGTTTAAGCATTGGCCCACCATCGATCATAATTTCTTTGACAAACAAGGTGTCTACATCAATAGATTCACGTTGATCGGCATTAGCTACAGCAGACTCGAGAACTTTTCTGATAATCCGAGCTGCTTTTTTTGGCATGAAACGTAAGGTCGAAACTGCTTTTTCAGCATTCATACCACGAATTACATCTGCTACCAAACGAGCTTTTTGTGGTGAAATACGAATATATTTTGCGACGGCTTTTGTTTCCATCGTTCCACTCCTAAAGGACTTGCTGCAAAATTCTATTGAACTTAACGGCTTTTTTTGTCTGAAGTATGACCGTAATATGTTCTGGTCGGTGAAAACTCACCAAGTTTATGCCCGACCATATTTTCTGTCACGTAAACAGGAATAAATTTATTCCCGTTATGAACAGCAAACGTCAAGCCAACCATTTCTGGCAATATATCAGAGCGCCTAGACCAAGTTTTTATAACTTTTCTTGAACCCGATTCTTGCGCCGACTCAACTTTTTTTATCAGATGACCATCGACAAAAGGGCCTTTTTTAATGGATCGAGCCATAATCTATTTTCCTCTTTCCTATTTCCGTTTTTTGACTATGTCACGATCTGACACTTTTGGTCTTCGAGTTTTAAATCCTTTTGAAGGAATACCCCAAGGTGAACAAGGATGTCGGCCACCAGAGCTTTTACCTTCACCACCGCCCATGGGATGGTCAACAGGATTCATGGCTACACCGCGGACAGAAGGTCTAATCCCTTTCCATCGAGCACGCCCGGCTTTCCCAAGTTTTTGGCTTCCATGCTCGGGATTACCAACTTGTCCAATACAAGCACGACAATCTTTGTTAAATTTACGAACTTCGCCAGAAGGTAATTTAACTAAGACCTGATTTCCATCTTTCGCCATTAATTGTGCAGAAGCACCAGCTGATCGGACCATTTGTGCCCCTTTACCGATTTTCATTTCGATATTATGAATAACGGTACCTAAGGGGATATTAAACATAGGCAAACAATTACCTAGCTTAATATCAGCTCCGAACCCGGCAACAACTGTGTCACCTATAACCATTCCGTTAGGAGCAATAATGTAAGCCTTTTCGCCATCAGCGTAGGTAATCAGGGCCAGATTTGCCGAACGGTTCGGATCATATTCGATAGCAATGACTTTAGCCGGTATTTCAGATTTATTCCGTTTCCAGTCAACTATTCTATATTTCCTTTTATGTCCACCACCTTTATGCCTTGTTGTAATTCTACCATAGGCATTTCGACCTCCGGTTTTTTGCAAGGAGGTGAGAAGACTTTTTTCAGGAGCTTTATCGGACAATATTTCCTGATAAACAGATACGTGATGTCGCTTTCCGGGTGATGTCGGTTTATGAATTTTTATAGACATTGCATTTCCTGTAATCTAGTCTCTACGAATCTCAATCAGAAGTGAATAAGATGATTATAGTTCATCAAGAAAATTAATTTTTCCTTCTGTGATAGTGATATACGCTTTCTTCCAATCACTAGTTTTTCCGGATGAACGTGCGCCAACTCGCTTCTGTTTACCATTCATGTTGCTAGTTGAAACTTTAGAAACCTTAACGGCAAAAAGGAATTCTACAGCTTTTTTTATCTCGATTTTATTAGCTCGTCGATCAACCTTGAAAACAACCTTACCCTGTGTTTCTTGAAGATGGTTTCCTTTTTCAGTCAAGCAAGGACTTTTTACGATATCAAACAGCGCCTTCATAGCATCAACCTCTCTTCTATTTTTGCAAGACTCGATTGAAGCAACATCAATTTAGAGTATTTCAAGATATCATAGACATTCAAACCAGCTACCGGTAATACTTTAAAACCAATAGCATTTCGGGCAGACAAACTAATTGTTTCATCGTTTTCGTCAGTAATAATTAGGCAATTTTCAAATCGAAAATTGTTCATAACTTTGACGAAATCTTTAGTTTTTATTTCTGGCATTTTAAAGTTATCTATAACTACAAGATTTCCTTCTTGATTTCGAGCACTCAATGCCATCTTTATCGCTAATTTTTTTACTTTCTTTGGCATGCTGTAACTATAGTCTCTAGGCAACGGCCCAAAAACTGTTCCCCCTCCGCGCCATACCGGTGATCTATTGCTACCAGCGCGTGCTCTGCCAGTACCTTTTTGTTTCCAAGGCTTGGCACCACCGCCGCTAACTTCACCTCGGGTTTTGGTGCAAGCATTTCCGCTTCGTCGGTTAGCCCGCTGCATGCAAACAACTTCATGCAGTATACCTGTTTTGACTTCGACACCGAACAACGTGTCATTCAGGTCAACCTCTCCAACTTTTTCAGCTAGGGTATTTAAAACATCACAAATCGCCATGAAAATCTCCTTAAAAGCAGTCCTGGCTGTTACGCTTTTGTGTAAATGTTGAGCAATCCGTTATTAGCTCCAGGAACTGTCCCACGAACGAGCAAGACATTCTCTTCGTTTCGGATATCGATGACTTTTAAATTTTTTTGAGTCACAGCTTCGTTACCCATCCGACCAGGCATTTTTTTCCCTTTTAACACTCGCGACGGCCAAGCACTACAACCAATTGAACCGGGAGCGCGGTGGAAATTAGATCCATGACCGGACCCCCCTCCAGAAAACCCATGGCGCTTTATAACACCCTGGAATCCCATGCCTTTGGTTTGCCCTGAAATATCAATTACATCGCCAATGCTCAGTACTTCAGCAAGAGTTATCTGTTGACCGACTTCATAGGATTCAGGATCTGTCACTCTAAATTCCTTAATATAATAAAATCCTTTTCCCCCTGACCGTTTAAAATGTCCGGCTTCCGGTTTATTTAACCTAGATTCTTTTTTTTCCAAAAACCCGATTTGAATGGCATCATAGCCTTCCTTTTTAAGAGTTTTCTTTTGAAGAATCGTACAAGGGCCAGCTTCTATGACGGTGACGGGAATTGCTCGGCCATTTTCATCAAAAACCCGAGTCATACCCAGTTTCCGTCCCAATATTCCTTTCGTATTTGGCATCTGTCTACCTGAATTCAACCTTAAGCGATTTCAATTATTTTAGATCAGTTCTTTACTTTATGCCAGCAAGATCAGGGAAGTTTAATTTCCACATCAACTCCAGCAGACAATTCAAGTTTCATTAATGAATCTATTGTTTGTTGTGTTGGTTCAAGTATATCAAGCAGTCGGCGATGAGTACGCATTTCAAATTGTTCACGTGATTTTTTATCAACATGAGGTGATCGTAATACTGTATATTTATTGATGCTTGTTGGTAATGGTATTGGACCTATAACCGTTGCACCCGTACGCCTCGCAGTATCTACAATTTCTCGAGTAGAAAGGTCAAGCAATTTGTGATCATAACCTTTTAATCGGATCCGGATCTTATCTGTCGGTATCATAACTCACCTTTATTCGATTATTTCGCTGACCACACCAGCACCGACAGTACGACCACCTTCGCGAATTGCAAAGCGCAGACCGGTCTCCATCGCAATCGGTGTAATCAACTCTCCCAAAATATGAATATTGTCGCCAGGCATAACCATCTCCACCCCTTCTTCAAGGGTGCACACTCCGGTCACATCCGTTGTCCGAAAATAAAATTGCGGACGGTAGCCATTAAAGAATGGGGTATGGCGTCCCCCCTCTTCCTTGGTTAAAATGTAGGCTTCAGCCTTAAACTTTTTATGCGGTTTAATTGAACCAGTCTTGGCTAAGACCTGACCCCGGACAACGTCTTCACGTTTAATGCCACGAAGCAAAGCTCCGATGTTATCCCCGGCCTGTCCTTCATCAAGTAACTTGCGAAACATCTCGACCCCAGTACAAGTAGTCTTGACAGTAGGCCGTATACCGACAATCTCTACTTCATCGCCGACATGAACGACGCCTCGTTCAATGCGTCCTGTCGCCACAGTGCCACGGCCAGAGATGGAAAAGACATCCTCAACCGGCATAAGGAAGGGTTTATCGATAGCGCGTTCAGGTTGCGGAACATAGCTATCAATCGCATCCATCAAATCCCAGATGCATTTTGCTTTTTCTGCATCTTCCGGAAACTCAAGAGCATTCAGCGCGGACCCATGAATGATAGGTACTTCGTCTCCGGGAAAATCATATTTATCAAGCAGTTCTCGCAATTCCATCTCAACCAGTTCGATCAATTCAGGATCGTCAACCATGTCGCATTTATTGAGAAAAACAACCATTGATGGTACACCGACCTGGCGGGCAAGCAGGATATGTTCGCGAGTTTGCGGCATCGGTCCATCATTTGCTCCCACCACCAAGATGGCGCCATCCATTTGAGCAGCGCCAGTGATCATATTTTTGATATAATCAGCATGTCCAGGGCAATCGACATGAGCGTAATGACGTTTTAATGTCTCATATTCAACATGAGCGGTGGCAATCGTTATCCCGCGCTCCTTCTCCTCCGGAGCCTTATCAATCTCACTAAAATCAGTGAATTTGGCCAAGCCTTTTGTTGACAGAACACGCGTAATTGCCGCCGTAAGGGTTGTCTTGCCATGATCAATGTGACCTATCGTTCCTACATTGACATGCGGCTTTGTCCGCGCAAATTTTTCCTTCGCCATCTTAAATCACCTCAATCGGGTATAAAGATTATACACCCCTAATCTTGTGTATTATGGTTTCAGCCCTTTTGGTTGGAACCACTGCAAAATCACTAAATTTCATGGTAAACGTAGCGCGTCCTTGTGTAGCTGATCTCAAATCCGTTGAATAGCCAAACATCTCAGCCAAAGGTGCTTTCGCGTGAATTACCTGCCTGCCCCTTTCAACATCAACTCCGTTAACTTGCGCTCTTTTTTTATTGAGATCATTTATAACTTCACCAACATAATCATCGGGTGTAATGATCTCAATATCCATGACGGGTTCTAATAAAACTGGATCGCCTTGCATGGCCGCTTTTCTACACGCCATATTTGCAGCTACGCCAAATGCCATCTCTGTAGATTTTTCCTCATCAAAAGAACCCCCTATCAGTCTCACCATGACATCCATCATGGGATATCCAATCAACGGTCCGGAGTCAAAACTATCAAGTGCACTTTTTTTAATCGAGTCAATAAACTTTTGCGGTATTAAAGTATCGTCAACAAGACACTCAAATTGATTCCCGCTACCTCTCTCAACTGGGATCAATTCAAATTCCACATGCCCATATTGTTCTTTACCGCTACCCAGTGTTTCAAACTTTGCTTCAGCCTTGCTACTTTTGGTTAAAGCTTCTCGAAACGCAACCTGAGGTTTTCCGATATTGGCCTCTACCTTAAACTCTCTAATCAGCCTATCGGTTACAATTTCGAGATGAAGTTCCCCCATACCCGAGATTATAGTCTGCCCCGTATCTTGATTTACCGAGACTCTAAAACTAGGATCTTCACGAACAATTTTTTCAAGACTTTCAACAAGTTGATTTTCGTCAGCTTTTGTCTTCGGTTCTATTGCGACCCCAATAACTGGCTCTGGCGAAAGAATAGTTTCTAATATTATATTATCATCAATGTCACAAAGCGTATCTCCGGTCCTAGTAAATTTCAAACCGGCGACGGCGCCTATATCTCCAACCCCCAAACACGTAATTTCTTCGCGCTTGTTAGCATGGAGTTTTAATAATTTTGAGATTTTTTCCGTTTTATTTTTTCGTGGATTATTGACCCGACTTCCGACACACAGTTCACCGGAATAAACTCGGATGAAGGCCAAATTCCCCACATACGGATCATTCTGAAGTTTAAAAATTAAACCACAGAATTTTTCACTCCTCTCAGGCTTACGGATAAGCGGCGCACCGTCCTTATCCTTCCCCTCAACAGGGGGAACATCTACGGGTGAAGGTAAATACCATGCGACTGCGTCCAATAAAGGTTGCACACCTTTATTTTTAAAAGCAGAACCACAAAGAACTGGAACTAAATCCAGCGCAAGCGTTGCTTTCCTCAACGCTTCACGTATTTCACCGGGAGCGATCTCTTTATCGTTTAAGTATTTTTCCATGATCACCTCATCGAAGTCGGCCAATTTCTCGAGGATGACCATTCTAGCGGCCGTTGATTCTACTAACAGTGTATCCGGTATAGACTCTTCAATGACTAATTGTCCCTTGGAGCCCTCGTCAAATCTGAGTACTTTTTGACTGATCAGATCAATTACACCTACAAACTGATCCTCACTACCAATTGGAAGCGTAATTGCAACCGGAGAAGCCCCCAATCGGTTTTGAATCTCATTGAGACATCGAGAAAAAGACGCCCCAATTCTATCCATCTTATTAACAAAGGCGATACGAGGAATCTTGTAGTGATCTGCCTGTCGCCAAACCGTTTCTGATTGCGGCTCCACACCGCCGACCGCACAAAAGATGGCGATAGCACCATCCAGGACTCTTAAACATCTCTCCACCTCGACAGTAAAATCTACATGCCCAGGAGTATCAATGATATTAATCTGGTAATCTTTCCACAGGCAAGTAGTCGCTGCTGAAGAAATTGTTATCCCGCGCTCCTGCTCCTGCTCCATCCAATCCATGATCGCAGTGCCATCATGAACCTCTCCGAGCTTATGAGTTCGCCCAGTATAATAAAGAATACGCTCAGTGGTGGTCGTTTTCCCCGCATCGATATGAGCCATTATGCCGATATTGCGCACATTGGATAATGGATCCATCGCAGTCACTTTATCTCCACGTATTCGTCGTTCTTTATCCTCAGTTTAAAATCCAAGAGAAAAAAGACTATATACAGCAAACCAATAAATTGATCAACTATTTTTTCTTAGGGAGAAGAAATTGCTTCTACCAACGATAATGAGCAAATGCTTTGTTAGCTTCAGCCATCTTGTGGGTATCATCTTTCTTTTTGATTGACGCCCCGCGATGGTTATATGCATCAAGAAGCTCTGCTGCCAATTTTTCCGACATTTTCTGCCCAGACCTTCCTTTCGAAAAACCGATTATCCAACGAATCGCCAAGGCATTGCGTCGCTCAGGTCTAACCTCAACCGGCACCTGGTAGGTCGCACCACCAACACGACGACTCTTAACCTCTACGCGAGGACGCACATTCTCCATCGCCCCTTCAAAAATAGCGAGAGGTTCTTGATCGGTTAGTTTTCCGCCTATAATTTCCATCGCGTCATAAAATAGACGGCGAGCGATTGTTTTCTTACCATCGTCCATAAGTCCGTTGGTAAACTTAGCCACCAGAACCGAATTGAACTTTGGGTCTGGAGCGACTGCACGTTTATCTAATAGTTTTTTTCTTGGCATGCTATAACTCTTTCCCTAACAATGACCAGAATTTATTTAGGACGCTTAGCGCCATACTTCGAACGTCCCTGCCGGCGATCATTCACACCGAGCGCGTCTAACGTTCCCCTAATGATATGATACCGAACACCTGGAAGATCCTTTACACGCCCCCCCCCTAATCAGAACCACGGAATGCTCCTGAAGGTTGTGCCCGACACCAGGAATGTACGAGGTAACCTCAATTCCGTTGGTCAACCGAACCCTTGCCACTTTTCGCAACGCCGAGTTCGGTTTCTTTGGGGTTGTTGTATATACTCGCACACAAACACCGCGCTTTTGTGGACAACTCTGTAGCGCGGGAGTGTTTGACCGCTTAGTCAATTTCTTCCGTCCATTCCTGACAAGCTGATTAATTGTGGGCATGAAGACAACTCCTTTGAAAAAATACAATCAATCCCCCCTATCAAGACACGAAAGGGGGAAAGTATAAAAGGTTATAAATAGTCTAATTTTATATATTGGTCAAGTTTAATCTTTGTCAATTATCCTTAACGAGACGATATCTTTTCAACCCAGTTCCGGCAGAAATCAATCTTCCCATAATAACATTTTCCTTTAAACCAGACAAATCGTCAACCTTACCTGCCATAGCGGCATTTGTAAGGACTTTCGTTGTCTCTTGAAATGAAGCCGCGGAAATAAAGGAGTCCGTCGAAAGAGACGCTTTGGTGACCCCCAGGAGCAAAGGCTCAGCCGCAGCTGGTTGTAAATTCTCGCGTAAGAGGTTTTCGTTTGCTTCTTGAAACTTCCACCACTCAACTTGCTGATCTAGCATAAATAGGGAGTCACCAGCATCCGTAATTCGCACACGTTTTAACATTTGACGTACAATAGTTTCAATATGCTTATCGTTGATCTTAACACCCTGTAGACGATACACTTCTTGTATTTCGTTCACCAGGAATCGGGCTAGTGCCTCTGCACCTTTCACCCGAAGAATATCATTTGGAAGCCTGATGCCTTCCATCAAAGGATCACCAGCCTCAACACGATCATTCTCATGCACAGTGATATGTTTGGATTTGGCGATCAGGTATTCCTTTGGTTCACCGATTTCCGGTGTGATTATAACTCTTCGTTTTCCTTTTAGATCCTTCCCAAAGCTCACCCGTCCGTCAATTTCGGAAATAATAGCTTGCTCTTTGGGTTTTCGGACCTCAAAAAGTTCGGCGACACGAGGAAGTCCACCGGTAATATCTTTGGTTTTAGTCGTTTCTCTCGGAATCTTAGCTATAACTGTACCAGGCGTAATGATATCATTCTCACTAACTGTAATAATCGAGCCCACAGGCAAAGGATAACGAGCGGCCAAATCCCCATCTGGTAATTTTAATGTCCGACCCCGGTCATCTTTGATAGAAATTCGAGGATTCAACTGTTTAGTTGAGCTTACCGGAGTGATGACCTTACTCGCTTTCCCAGTGATCTGATCGACACGTTCTTGCATGGAGTCGCCTTCAGTAATATCACCGTATTTAACTTTACCCCCGGCTTCCGCGACAATGGGAATGGAAAATGCGTCCCAATCGGCAATGACTGTGCCGGGGTCTACAACACGCCCATCGCTAATTCGTAAAGTCGCGCCATAAGGGACCGGAAATCTTTCCCTATTCACACCCTGGTCGTCAAGGACAGTAATCTCTGCATTACGGTTCATAACAACTTCAAACCCTTCGCTATTTTTTACCGAATGTAGTTTTTTATACCGAATTTGACCACCACGTTGCGTTCGAACCTCAGCCTGTTCAACCGAGCCCCTAGCAGTACCACCTATGTGGAAGGTACGCATTGTCAGCTGGGTACCAGGTTCACCTATAGACTGCGCAGCAATAATACCAACCGCTTCACCGATATTGACCATGTGTCCTCGGCCGAGATCGCGGCCATAACACATAGCACAAACACCTCGTTTGGCCTCGCAAGTCAGTACTGATCTAATATGGACACGATCAATGCCAGCAGCTTCAATGGCTTCAACCCGGTCCTCTGTAATTTCTTCGTCCATACCGACAAGAATTTCTCCAGTATGTGGATCCACGACATCTTCAAGGGCTACACGTCCTAATATACGTTCACCTATTCGCACGATTACTTCACCACCCTCAATTAAGGGTTCGGCAAGCGTACCGCGCATAGTGTCACAATCCTTCATAACAATCGTGGAGTCCTGAGCGACATCAACAAGTCGACGAGTGAGATAACCCGAGTTGGCAGTTTTTAAAGCGGTATCGGCTAACCCTTTGCGGGCTCCATGCGTGGAAATAAAATATTCGAGAACGCTCAGACCTTCGCGAAAATTAGCTTTGATCGGAGTTTCAATAATTTCTCCTGAAGGTTTAGCCATAAGGCCTCGCATACCGGCAAGTTGCCTTATCTGATCTTTGGAACCACGAGCTCCCGAATCAGCCATAATGTAAACTGAATTAAAGCTCTTGAGTTCCTGAATTTTACCAGATTTATCAGGCACAAATTCAACCGCCATCTCATCCATCATTTCTTTGGTGATTTTATCGGTTGCCTTAGACCAAATATCAATAATTTTATTATATTTTTCACCATCTGTGATTAATCCGTCCGAATACTGTTGATCTACATCTGTAGCCTCTTTCTCAGCATCTTCAACGAATTCCTCTTTTCTAACCGGAATCTTCATATCGTTGATACAAATGGAAATCCCAGCGCGCGTGGCATATTCATAGCCGAGATCCTTCAATCTGTCTGCGAGGATAACGGTCTCTTTGGTGCCACCATGGCGGTAGGTATAGTCGATAAGAAAGGCCAGTTCTTTTTTTGATAGCTCTTTATTGACCAGTGAATAGGGAACAACCGCCGGAAGTAACTCGCCGACAAGCATCCGACCAATAGTAGTGTCAACTAGAGTCCCGTTAATCCGGACCTTTACTCTGGCTTGCATATGCGCGGCACCATGATCATAGGCAATCCTGGCTTCGGTTGTTGAACCAAAGATAGCACCTTCACCAATGACTCCAAAGCGTTCACGGGTCATGTAGTACAATCCAAGAACAATATCCTGGCTGGGTATGATAATTGGGCCGCCGTTGGCTGGTGAAAGGATATTATTGGTTGACATCATCAACACCCTTGCTTCAACCTGGGCCTCAACCGAAAGGGGTACATGTACTGCCATCTGATCGCCATCAAAGTCAGCATTGAATGCCGCGCAGACCAGCGGATGCAACTGGATAGCCTTACCTTCAATCAAAACGACTTCAAAAGCTTGCATTCCAAGCCTGTGGAGGGTTGGGGCACGGTTCAGTATAACCGGATACTCTTGAACAATGTCATCCAGTACATCCCAGACTTCCTTAGTACCCTTTTCGACCATCTTGCGAGCACTCTTGATGGTGGTAACATAACCTTTGTGCTCAAGCTTGTTGTAGATGAAAGGTTTGAACAATTCCAACGCCATTTTTTTGGGCAAACCGCATTGGTGCAGACGCAGGTGCGGCCCGACGACAATGACGGATCGACCGGAATAATCGACACGTTTACCGAGCAAATTCTGCCTAAACCGACCCTGTTTACCTTTGAGCATATCAGAGAGGGACTTGAGAGGCCTTTTATTGGGGCCCGTGATGGTGCGCCCCCGTCGACCATTATCAAACAAAACATCTACCGCTTCTTGCAGCATCCGTTTTTCGTTGCGAATGATAATATCGGGAGCGTCAAGCTCAAGTAACCTTTTTAATCGGTTATTACGATTGATGACCCGCCGGTAAAGATCATTCAAGTCGGAAGTAGCGAAACGGCCCCCTTCAAGGGGAACAAGCGGGCGCAAATCGGGAGGCAATACAGGAATAACCTCAAGAATCATCCACTCAGGACGATTTCCGGAGTCACGAAAGGCCTCGACCACATTCAACCGCTTGCCATATTTAGAACGTTTAGTGACTGAGCCGGTTTCCTTCATTTCTTTGCGAAGGGTAACGGAAAGCTCTTTTAAGTCGAGCCCCATCAGCATCTCGCGGATAGCTTCGGCCCCTATTCCCACACGAAATTTCCCTGGGTGTTCTTCCAAGGCAGTTCGATACTGATCCTCGTTGAGGAGAGAACCGACTGGCAGATCTTCAACCTTGGACGCAACCACGGCATACGACTCAAAATAGAGAATACGCTCGAGTTGCTTTAAGGTCATGTCAAGGATAGCCCCAATTTTGGATGGTAAACTTTTCAGGAACCAGATATGGGCAACTGGTGCGGCAAGTTCAATGTGTCCGAGCCGTTCTCTGCGCACCTTTGACTGGATGACTTCCACCCCGCATTTCTCACAGACAACACCTCGGTGTTTCATTCGCTTGTACTTACCGCAGTTGCATTCGTAATCCTTTACGGGTCCAAAAATTTTGGCGCAAAACAAACCATCACGCTCAGGTTTGAATGTCCGATAATTAATGGTTTCAGGTTTTTTTACTTCTCCATGAGACCACTCCCTGATTTTTTCTGGTGAAGCTAACGAAATTTTCACCTTATTAAAGTTGAGGGTCCCTTTCGGTTTTGCAAAGAAGCTAAACAGTTCTTCCACGAAATCACCTATTCTATTTCAAATCAATCCGTTAAAACGGCCGAAACAATAGTTTCTATAAATTCCTTTCCCGGTATCAGAACCGCCATTTATTCTAACAGCTCAATATCCAGGCAAAGCCCTTTCAACTCTTTGACGAGCACATGGAACGATTCCGGTAACCCTGTCTCAAGAAAATTGTTGCCTTTGACAATCTTTTCGTACATCATCGTCCGCCCTTCAACATCATCGGATTTGACAGTGAGAAATTCTTTGAGTGCATATGCCGCACCGTACGCTTCCAAGGCCCACACTTCCATTTCGCCTAAACGCTGACCACCGAATTGCGCTTTGCCACCTAATGGTTGTTGAGTTACCAAAGAATATGGTCCTGTCGACCGCGCATGGATCTTATTGTCAACAAGGTGATGTAGTTTTAGCATGTACATCACACCAACAGTCACCTGATTATCGAAAGCTTCGCCCGTTAAGCCGTCGTGAAGTGTCGACTGCCCAACCTCATCGACCCCTGCGTCAACCAGCATTTGACGGATTTCGGATTCGGACGCTCCATCAAAAACCGGAGTGGCAACATGAATGCCATGCCCATATTTACACATCAAGTCAAGAAGAGCTTCATCGCCGAGGCCATCGGTCAATTGCTGGTATTCATCATGAGAATAAATTTCTTGTAAACGCCGTTTCAACCCTTCGATTTCTTTCCGTTTGGCTAATGCAGTTACCTGCTCGCCAAGCTTCTTAGCAGCAAATCCAAGATGGCATTCGAGCACCTGACCAACATTCATACGAGAAGGAACGCCCAGCGGGTTGAGTACGATGTCCACTGTTGTACCATCGGCAAAAAATGGCATATCTTCCTCAGGTAATAAGCGAGACACGACACCTTTATTGCCATGACGGCCAGCCATCTTGTCACCGACAGAAAGCTTACGCTTCGTCGCGACATAAATTTTAACCATTTTCACTACACCCGGTGGCAGATCATCACCCTTTTCCATCCGTTCAACAATCCCTTGATACCGTCCGCGAACGATGCTCGCTTGACTGTTATACCGAGTGAAAACAGCCTCGATTTCTTCAACATATTTGGCTTTCTCGGAGAAATCCAACTCGCGTAATTCGGAGAAGCCTATCTGGTCAACTATTTTAGCAGTCAACTGCTTGCCAAGTTTGAGGATAACTTTTCCTTTCTTATCTTTGACATCAGATTTGGCAGTTCGGCCTTCAAGCAATGCAGCCAAGGATTTGCTAACTCCTTTCTTCAAACTCCTAAGCTCATCTTCCATATCACGATTGAGGCGTTCGATTTCTATTTCCTCAATCATGAGGGTGCGTTCATCTTTATCCACACCTTTCCTGGAAAACACCTTCGCATCGATAACAACGCCTTCAACACCAGGCGGAACTCGCAAGGATGAATCTTTTACATCACCTGCTTTTTCTCCAAAAATAGCTCTGAGTAATTTTTCTTCTGGTGATAGCATGCTCTCACCTTTGGGGGTCACTTTCCCAACCAGCATGTCACCAGCCCGCACTTCCGCACCAATGCGCACGATGCCAGACTCATCGAGATTACGAAGTCCTTCTTCACCAACATTAGGAATATCACGAGTAATTTCTTCTTTTCCTAATTTAGTATCTCGCGCCATTGTTTCAAAAATTTCGACGTGCACTGATGTAAAAGTATCTTCTTTCAATAACCGCTCGTTGATCAGAATAGAATCCTCGAAGTTATATCCACGCCAAGGCATGAAAGCGATGGTCACGTTTTTACCAAGAGCAAGCTCTCCGGCTTCTGTTGAGGGGCCGTCTGCTAACACCGAACCCTTGACAACCCGTTCTCCTGGAAAAACCAATGCCTTCTGATTAAAGCAGGTGTTTTGATTTGATTTTTTATATTTTGATAAATGATAAACACCAATTCCGGTATCGAATCCATCTATACCAGGTTCATCATAACGAATAACAATACGGTTGGCATCGGCTTCCTCGACAATTCCGTCACCGCCAGCCAAAAGACAGGCACCGGAATCGCGAGCCACATATTTTTCCACACCGGTCCCGACTAATGGCGAGAGAGTTTTGAGAAGTGGCACAGCCTGTCGTTGCATGTTGGAACCCATCAAAGCCCGGTTCGCGTCATCATTTTCGAGAAAAGGAATGAGTGAGGCAGCAACCGAAACCATCTGATTAGGAGCAACATCCATCATGGTGACTTCATCGGATGACACTGTGGAAACTTCACTTTCATGACGGGCAATGAGATAATCATCAGCTATCCGACCGTTAATAATTGGCACTTTTGCAGGGGCAATTATATGGTTTTCTTCCTGGAGAGCTGAAAGGTATTTAAAATCTCCAGATACCATCCTTTCTTTCACATACCGGTACGGAGTCTCAATAAATCCATAGGGATTAACAGTGGCATAGGTAGCGAGAGAAACAATCAAGCCAATGTTTGGTCCCTCGGGCGTCTCAACCGGACAAATTCGGCCATAATGCGTAGGATGCACGTCACGCACTTCAAAACCTGCTCGCTCTCTCGATAACCCTCCTGGTCCAAGTGCTGATAGACGACGCTTGTGGGTCACTTCCGAAAGCGGATTAGTTTGATCCATAAATTGTGACAACTGACTGGTTCCGAAAAACTCCTTAATAGCAGAAGTCACAGGTTTGGGATTAACTAAATCATGAGGCATCAGTGTTTCTATTTCTTGCAGAGTCATCCGTTCCTTGATCGCCCGTTCCATACGAACAAGTCCCATACGAAACTGATTTTCACAAAGCTCGCCAACGGTTCTAACCCTACGATTGCCAAGATGGTCTATATCGTCGCCGTCTTTCAACTCATCTTTAATTCTGACCAAATGTTTGACACTTTTAATAATATCTTCTTTGGTCAACGTGCGAACTTCGATGGGTGTACTTACTCCGAGTTTGGTATTAATTTTGTATCTACCCACTTCGGAAAGATCATAGGTGGTGGCATTAAAAAATAAATTATCGAAAAACGTTTTGGCCACTTCAAGCGTTGGAGGACTGGATGGTCTTAGCCGGCGATAAATTTCAACCAAGGCTTCTTCGTAATCCTTGATTTTATCCACCAACAAGGTTTTTCTGAAAGATTCGCTAAAATTGACTCCATCGATGAATAGTGTTGCAAAAGAATTGACCCCTGCTCCGATAAGCGTTTGTATTGTGGTAGGAGTAATAGTGTCATTGCATTTCACAATAACTTCACCACTTATTGGATCAACTATATCGCTAGCAATAAAACGTCCGAAGAGTTCTTCTACCTCTATTGATAAAGAAGAAACGCCAAGACCTTCAATTTTTTTGGCCAGAGTTTTTGTTATTTTCTTCCCTTTTTTTGCGATAATGACGCCATCTGCAGGATTAATTATATCTTGGGCAAGGCGTTGATTGGCGAAAGTAATAGGATTGAAAGCAATTGAATATTTTTCACCATCAAAATGAACAATATCGGAATGATAAAATTCATTAAGAAGTTCGACTTCGTTATATCCCAACGCTTTTAGCAAAACACTAACGGGGAGTTTCCGTCGACGATCTATTCGAACATAAAGAATATCCTTAATGTCGAATTCAAAATCGAGCCATGAACCGCGAACTGGAATGATGCGAGCAGAATATAGTCTTTTACCAGATGCATGCGATTTTCCGTGATCATGAGTGTAAAAAAGACCGGGCGAACGTTGCAGTTGATTGACAACAACTCGTTCGGTTCCATTCACGACAAAAACTCCGTCTTGGGTCATAAGTGGCAAGGCGCCAAGAAACACTTCTTGCTCTTTAATGTCCCTGACAGATTGCACTCCTGTTTCATCATCCACATCAAAAGTTATTAATCTGACGGTGATTTTGAGAGGAGCTTCGAAGGTCATGCCCCTTTCAATGCATTCTGCGACGGTATATTTTGACTCACCAAAGGAATAACGGACAAATTCCAAGGAACATTGTCCGTTAAAATCGGCAATAGGGAATATACTTTGAAAGATAGATTGCAACCCATGATCCTTGCGTAACTCAGGTGCAATTTTCCTTTGCAGAAAGTGCTCGTAAGATTCCCGCTGCATAGCGATAAGATGTGGCGGTTCTATTATCTGGCTTGTTTTAGCAAAACTCTTACGTACTCTATTCATAGTCCCCTCGAAACGTTCCGCGTGACTCAGACATTAATCTAATATTTCCTTGAATTTCCAACAAAATATCAAACTTGTTTTTAACCTGAAATAATATAAAACCTGAAAACACAGTAACGCTACAGGGCTTTAAGCCCCATAGCGTTACTTGAATAAATGCATTATCCTCGGGAATACAATACCCGAAAGTGCAGGTGAAAATAATTATTTTATCTCTACAGTACCACCGGCACTTTCGATCTGCGCTTTAATAGCAGCAGCCTCATCCTTGCTCACAGCCTCTTTGACCGGTGCAGGAACACCTTCGACTAAATCTTTAGCTTCTTTTAATCCCAACGAAGTAATAGCTCTTACTTCTTTGATAACTTTAATCTTTTGGTCACCCGAACTGGTCAAAATGACGTCGAATTCGGTTTGTTCTTCCGCGACCGCACCCGCCTCTGCAGCGCCGGCTACTGCTACAGCTACCGGAGCAGCAGCGGAAACACCAAATTTCTCTTCCAACTCTTTAATAAGTTCTGAAAGTTCCAAAACTGTCATATTTGCTATAAAATCGATTACATCCTGTTTTGTTGCGGCCATTTTCATTCCTCCTGAAAAAATTATTCAAATAATGTATTCTGCTAAATTTGTTGCAGAAATTCTATTCTTTAATTGTCTTTCTGTTCTTTTATTGCCGTTAACGCATAAAGGAGTTTCTGAGGCACAGCGCTCAGAACACGTACAAATCCTGTCGGTACTGCATTTATAGTTCCAAGCAGTTTAGCGAGAAGCTCTTCCCTGCTGGGAAGCTTGGAAAGAGACACGATATCTTCGGCACTTATGACTTTTCCATCAAGGATTGCAGAACGAATAATAAACGCGTTAAATTCGCCGGCAAAAGCTGTTAACGCTTTTGCAGGTCCTACAGGTTCCCTGAAGCCTACGGCAACAGCTGTAGTTCCGGTAAAAGAGTCGCTAAGCGCTTCACATGGAGTTCCTTTGACCGCAAGTCGCAGCAAAGTGTTTTTAGCAACCTGAATTTGAGAGTCGTTTTCCCGAAGATTTTTACGAAGTTTTTCCAGTTCCGTAACTTTAAGTCCGCGGTAATCAGCGACAACAGCAAACTTTGCCTTGGAAAAGGTCTCGTTGAGTGCACTGATGACATCTGTCTTCTGATCGCGATTCAACGTTAATACCTCCTTAATTGGTATAGCGGGACTGTCTAAAAAAGCAGAATGGAGGAGTGAAGACTACTGACCGGCATGTTAACAATTTACCGGTTCGGCCTCGGCAGGTAGCATTTGCCTTTAAATGCTATTAAACTTCCGTACCTGCTGTCCTTGACCTTCCCTAAATTTAATCTTATGAATCCTACTATTTCGTCATATCGTCAAAAGACTTACAATCACGAGGCTTTAAGAAGTCCTCGAACTTGCAGAGGGTCGATTTTGAACCCAAGCCCCATAGTGCTAGAAATTGAAATTGCCTTTAGATAAATACCTTTACTTGTCGAAGGCTTGAGTTGAATAAGTTTATCAACAAATGCTAAGATATTTTCAGCCAATTTTTCGACTCCAAAGGAGCTCTTACCCATAACAGCATGCACTATTCCGGCTTTATCCACGCGAAAATCAACTTTTCCTTTCTTTATCTCATTAACAACTCGCTCAATATCGAAGGTAACTGTACCTAATTTAGCATTGGGCATTAAATTACGTGGTCCAAGTATTCTTCCGATTTTCCCGACCTCACCCATCATATCTGGTGTAGCTATGGTTTTATCAAATTCAAGCCAACCACCCTTGATTTTTTCGACTAGTTCATCAGAACCGGCGAAATCAGCCCCTGCAGCCAAGGCTTCTTTTTCTTTTTCACCTTTGGCAAAAACAAGAACACGGGCAGTTTTCCCAGTGCCGTTAGGTAAAATAACACTGGACCTAACCATTTGATCAGCATGTCGGGGATCGACTCCCAAACGAACAGCGATATCAACGGATTCGTCGAATTTAGCAAATTTTGTTTTCAAGACATTATCAAGCCCCACCGCAAGATCAAAAATAATCTTGCGATCAACGGTGCCAACAGCATTTTTATAATTTTTTCCACGTATAGGCATATTCACCCCTCTTGATTCTTCCTAGTGCAGTGTGGAGTGCACAGGTATAACGAATTTAAGTAAACTTATTTAACTACGGTAATCCCACAACTTCGAGCTGTACCCTCTATAATACGAATGGCTTGATTGATGTCATAAGCGTTCAAGTCAGGCATTTTGGTTTCAGCTATTTCCTTAATTTTTGCGTAATCAAGCTCTGCAACTCGTTCTTTTTTCGGATTACTAGAGCCTTTTGCTAATCCAGCTGCTTTTTTAAGCAAAACGGAAGCAGGTGGCGTCTTGGTAATAAAGCTGTATGATCGATCGGAATATACGGTGATAACAACAGGTATAATTGTATCGCCAATTGATTGTGTCTGGGCGTTGAAAGATTTACAAAAATCCATTATATTCACACCATGCTGCCCAAGCGCTGGGCCTACTGGAGGTGATGGATTTGCCTTTCCTGCGGGAATTTGTAATTTTATGAAAGCTTGTATTTTTTTTGCCATGATTTAATCCTTACAATAAAACAGGAAAGTTAATTTTTGCTCACCTGGATGTATTCAAGCTCAACCGGAGTTGAACGACCGAAGATCGAGACTGTAACCCTCACCCGACCTTTGTCCGGATAGACTTCCTCAACAGTACCTTGAAAATTAGCAAATGGCCCGTCGATAACTCGGACAGCATCACCCTCAACAAATATGACTTTGGGTTTTGGTTTATTAGTCCCTTCTTCAATTCTACCCAAGATCTTCCGTGCTTCTTTTTCAGTGAGAGATGGAATTTTTTTATAAATATCTTTATCAGTTCCGGCTTGGTTCATGTTAATACCTACAAAACCGGTTACTCGTGGTGTTTCCTGAACAGTGTGCCAAGAGTATTCATTCATTTCCATATTGATAAGAATATATCCTGGAAAGAATTTTCGTTCCGATGTCTTTCTGGCACCCTTTACCATTTCAACTACTTGCTCTGTGGGTACCAAAATTTCTCCAAAAAAATTTTCTTGTCCTGCTATCTTGATACGCTCTTCAATAGTAATTTTAACTTTATTTTCGAATCCTGTGTGTGTGTGTACAATATACCAATTTTTTGCCATAAGATAAGTTCCAGTGTATCAATCAATGGAGAACCGTTGATACTAGTTTGCCTATAAGAAGATCAATTGAACCGAGATATAAAGAAATAATCACAACTAGAAGAATGACGAATCCCGTCAATCCAGTGGTAGTTTTTTTCTCCGGCCACACGATCTTGCGAAATTCGGATTGCACCTCCAGCATAAAATCGCGTATGCCAGATGGGGACAGGTAGGATTTTTTTTCCGCATCAACAGACTCTTTCTTGGCATCCATACCAGTCTTACCAGTCCGAATTATTTTTTTTATCGACATTATCTAACTGAAAACCTTAATTAATCAAATCTGTTGGACACACTTAAACATGGCAGGCCAGGAGGGATTCGAACCCCCAACCCCCGGATTTGGAGTCCGGTGCTCTACCATTAGAGCTACTGGCCTGCTTATTTGGTTTCCTTATGCTGGGTATGTGTTTTGCAGAAAGGACAGTATTTCTTAAGTTCCAGCTTGTGGGGTACAGTACGTTTATTCTTTGTGGTGGTGTAGTTTCGCTGCTTACAATCTTGGCAAGCTAGCGTAATATTATCTCTCATAGTTAGCTCTGTTAGAGTGACAGCAGCCGGGTTTAAGCCCGGCTGCTCATCTCACTTGAATGATATCCCTATTGCAAGGGATAGCGTTTTATTCGATAATTTCGCTGACTACACCAGCACCGACAGTACGACCACCTTCGCGAATTGCAAAGCGCAGACCGGTCTCCATCGCAATCGGTGTAATCAACTCTCCCAAAATATGAATATTGTCGCCAGGCATAACCATCTCCACCCCTTCTTCAAGGGTGCACACTCCGGTCACATCCGTTGTCCGAAAATAAAATTGCGGACGGTAGCCATTAAAGAATGGGGTATGGCGTCCCCCCTCTTCCTTGGTTAAAATGTAGGCTTCAGCCTTAAACTTTTTATGCGGTTTAATTGAACCAGTCTTGGCTAAGACCTGACCCCGGACAACGTCTTCACGTTTAATGCCACGAAGCAAAGCTCCGATGTTATCCCCGGCCTGTCCTTCATCAAGTAACTTGCGAAACATCTCGACCCCAGTACAAGTAGTCTTGACAGTAGGCCGTATACCGACAATCTCTACTTCATCGCCGACATGAACGACGCCTCGTTCAATGCGTCCTGTCGCCACAGTGCCACGGCCAGAGATGGAAAAGACATCCTCAACCGGCATAAGGAAGGGTTTATCGATAGCGCGTTCAGGTTGCGGAACATAGCTATCAATCGCATCCATCAAATCCCAGATGCATTTTGCTTTTTCTGCATCTTCCGGAAACTCAAGAGCATTCAGCGCGGACCCATGAATGATAGGTACTTCGTCTCCGGGAAAATCATATTTATCAAGCAGTTCTCGCAATTCCATCTCAACCAGTTCGATCAATTCAGGATCGTCAACCATGTCGCATTTATTGAGAAAAACAACCATTGATGGTACACCGACCTGGCGGGCAAGCAGGATATGTTCGCGAGTTTGCGGCATCGGTCCATCATTTGCTCCCACCACCAAGATGGCGCCATCCATTTGAGCAGCGCCAGTGATCATATTTTTGATATAATCAGCATGTCCAGGGCAATCGACATGAGCGTAATGACGTTTTAATGTCTCATATTCAACATGAGCGGTGGCAATCGTTATCCCGCGCTCCTTCTCCTCCGGAGCCTTATCAATCTCACTAAAATCAGTGAATTTGGCCAAGCCTTTTGTTGACAGAACACGCGTAATTGCCGCCGTAAGGGTTGTCTTGCCATGATCAATGTGACCTATCGTTCCTACATTGACATGCGGCTTTGTCCGCGCAAATTTTTCCTTCGCCATACCATGTCTCCTTGGGCAAAAGTTCAACTATATTCAGTCAATTATTACTTTTAATCGACTGATTCTTGGAGCCCACGATCGGACTTGAACCGATGACTTCCTCCTTACCAAGGAGGTACTCTACCACTGAGTTACGTGGGCGAAGAACGATCAAATTTAAATCTGTGGCCTGTTCAAAACTTACTTTACAGCAATGGAGCGGGAAACGAGATTCGAACCCGCAACCCTCAGCTTGGAAGGCTGATGCTCTACCGTTGAGCTATTCCCGCCTGAATCAACATGAATTCTAAAATAAACCTACCTACTTTACCCGTTTTCACTCTTCCAGTTTCAGTGGTGGAGGGGGGAGGATTCGAACCTCCGAAGGCGTCGCCGACAGATTTACAGTCTGTTCCCTTTAGCCACTCGGGAACCCCTCCACTATGCAACTAAAAGACAAAAGGTATAAGGTGAACAAACTGCCAATCACTTAATCACCTTACGGCTTTCAACTTCTAATCTTATCTGGAGCTGGCGATGGGACTTGAACCCGCAACCCCCTGATTACAAATCAGGTGCTCTGCCAATTGAGCTACGCCAGCATAAAACCACTAAATATACTATAAAAAATTAAAAAATCAATATTTATTTTACTCAGAAAGAAACCCATATCAATTTCATAGTGCCAACAGGGAAACCAAGAGCACACAACTCCGGGTTTCCCTGTTTTGTAGGTGCAATTATTTTATTGGTTTAACGGATTCTTAATATAAGAAGATTCTCTGTAACGCTCGAATGCCATAGCGAATGTTCGATACACTATATGAGCAAATTTTGTGTAAGGCATATACAAAAAGAGCATGACGACCGAAATTAGATGTAAATAATACACCACATATCCCAAAGAAGGAATGCCGATAATCCGAAGTAATTCGGCAGCTAAACCAGTGACACCCACGCCCATGATGATCCAGATGAGAAACCAATCATAAAAGGTATTGTTTGATTTGCCGATAGATTCCATCTTTGTTCGATTCATCCAGAGAATACCGATTCCAGCAATTAAGGCCACTGCGGAAACGTTAGCAAGCAATTTTACAGGATTCCACATGGAAATCGGTCCATGCATTGAAGGTATAAATATACCTATGACATCCTGAGTAAATAAAGAATAACAAGTAACAATAAAAAGCCCTATAAATCCAAGCATCAACGGTTGGTGGCCCTTCACCCGATTTGCATTTACGGTACATTCTTTAAATCGGGTATGTTGAACAATTTCTATTAAAGAAGGCCAAAGAAATTGTTTGACAAATTGCGGGACAGAAGGCCTATAGGGTACATCTGTCATACCGATGGAAGTTTCCATTCCCTTCCATAAAGTTGAAACTCCTTTATAGATAGAAGTCACCGCGATACCAGCTGCGGTCAGCATAATGATATCGATAAACAATACATTTTTAGCAAGTAAACGAAAATCCCAATGCCCAAAAAATTGGGTATAGCCGGCATGTGCAAAATGTTCCCCTGAGGGAATTTGCATTCCTCCTGAGATCAACCACAAGACAAAAATTACTACCACTGGAATACCTATAAGAACAGGTAGATTTTTTGCTGAGCTGCAAAGATCAGCCAGAGCTGAAGGCCAACCAAGGGCACGATACGCATAAGAACGAATGGCGCCTAAAACATCTCCAGGACGGGCTCCTCGCGGGCAAAGCTCAGTGCAATCCCCACATTGATGACATAAATAAATATTAGGATCGTTGATTAGTTTATCTTTCAATCCCCATTGAGCAAGAATCATTTCTCTTCTGGGAAAAGGTTTATCGTCGGAGGATAGGGGGCATGCGACCGAACAAGTCGCACATTGATAACACTGTTTTAAAGTGTCGCCACCCGCCTCCTTCATGGCTTTAATAAATTCAAGATCGGGTTGCACGTTCATAGACATTATTTGCTCCTGTCATGGAAAATGATGATCAGCATATCGAGTAGGCTTGTTACCAAACAGTAGTATTCTCTCTCCGCCACTATGCAAGCAAGGTGGCGGAGAGAGATGCAGTCAACCGAAATTAGAAACCTTTGAAAGGATTGGGCCCCATGGCAACGATTTCTTCAACAAATTCATCGATAATACCTGGAATTTTATCATAATCAGATATAGCGATTTCTCTCACACCGCATCGTTCAGGTTCAAGTCCTAATGAACCGAGGGTTTCACCGATATTTTCCATACGTTTTGTAGCAATTTCTGATCCCTTGACAAAATGGCATTGATAATCGTCACCATACTTACAGCCTAGCAGTAGGGCACCGTCAATACCCGAGGACATGGCATCCTTGATCCAGACCATATTCATTGACCCAAGGCAACGTACCGGAATGAATCGTACCAGTCTGTTGATCTTATTCCGATGCATACCGGACATGTCAATGGCAGGATAGGCATCATTTTCACAGACAAATACCACGATGCGCAGTTTTTCCTCGTCGTCATCGGGGACCTCAATGGCTTTGACCATCGAACCGATGAGATCAATGCTGTAATCAGCAAAGTTAATAATTCTTTCCGGACAGGCACCCATACAGGTTCCGCAACGCCGACATCTTGTGGGATTAGGCAAAGGAGTACCTTTTTCGTCATCATCCAATGCACCAAAAGGACATTCTTCGGTACAACGCTTACATTGAGTGCAGCGTGAGAAAAAGAAGTCAGGATAGGTTCTGTCACCGGAACGAGGATGTACAGCTACACCACGATCTGCCGATTCAATACACTGAATCGCCTTGAGTGCCGCGCCGGTGGCATCATCTATGGTTTCCTCCATGGTTTCAGCTTTGCGAACGCCACCGCAAGTATAGATGCCTGTTCTTCTTGTCTCATAAGGAAAACAGATAAAATGAGAGTCTGCATAACCGTCAAACAGATCTAGATCCAAGAATGCCGGCCCCTGTCGATAAGCCAGGTTGATTACTGGATCGGTGGCGGTGGTTGGTATCATACCAGCAGCCAAAACAACCATATCGACATTAAGTTGAAGGTTTTCTCCGAGCAGATTATCTTCAACGTCTACGACCAAACCGTTACCAGCAGCAGCTACTTTAGTTACAGCCGCCTTAGTCATGAATACGCCATCCTTCGCCTGCATACCCTTATAGAACAACTCAGTATTCCCAGGGGTACGCATGTGCTGATAAAGAATATAGGCCTGACCGTCAGCAGGGTTATCTTCGATCACATAGTTGGCCTGTTTCAAAGCGACCATAGAGGTGACAGAATTGCAATAAGGGAAATCCCTATCATTTTCCTTCCCGCCAGGACTCTGAACAAAGGCGACCCGAGCAGGCACTTTGCCATTTTTAGCAAGCTTCTCAAATTCAGCATTGGTAACAACATTGGTCAACTTGCCATATCCCAGATGCTCATACTGCGAGACATCCGCAGGTTTCCAGCCAGTGGCCAGAACCACCGAGCCAAAAGCCTCACCATCAGGATTGATCAGGGTGTATTTGTTATATCCCTTATTAGGATCCTCCATCTCACCTTTATTTATGAGATCTTGCTGATCTACAGTGACTTTGGCAGGAGCATCCCATTCGGTAGTTGTTCCTTCACTTTTAAAAGTAACGTTGAACATACCGGGCGCACCGGCAATTCTGGCCACTTCGGTTCCGGTTTTTATGGTAATTTTACTGTTTGCCTGAACCTCACTTATCAACTGTTGAATTGTCGGGTTTTCCAATTCTGCATAAGGATAAGCAGTGGGAAACATTTTTCTCCAGCCCAACGCTTTTCCACCCAACTGGGCTTCTTTTTCTACAAGAGTGACAGCATAACCGGCCTTGGCGGCTTCTTTGGCAGCAGTCAACCCGCCAATTCCTCCTCCCATGACCAAAATATTCTTGCAAGTGGTCTCAAGTTTAAAAGGAACCGGTAATTCCGTTTTCTGTGCCCTGGTGACGGCCATACGGACATAATCCGTACCCATTTCCTGAAGAAAATCATCTATGCTGCCATCTTCTTTCGACTCACTTGCTGTCCAGGCAACATGCTCACGCAAATTGGCCCTAACAGTGATGGTTTGTTCGCCAAAATTGAATTCTTCCTGCATAACCCGGGGAGAACAGGCGCAGACAACCACCGTATTTACACTTTTTTCGGCAATATCCTTCTCAATGAGAGCTCGACCATCGGAACCGCAAAGACAGAGGTGGTCGTTCATTTGAATCCCGGCATCTGATGCCGCGTCTTTCAATCCATCTATATCGAGGACATTGCCAATGCCACAACCAGTACAGAGATATGCACCATATACTTTTTTCATTGACCTTCCTCCTACCGTCCAATCTGAATTGCTTTAAGGGCAGCTGCAGTGGAGGATTGTCCACTGGAATAAACATCAACGGCGGATTTTGCACAACCAGCTGAGAACATAGCCTTTTCGGGGTCAGAGACCACAAAGCCGATTCCATCCATCTTAATGCCTAATGCTTTGCCCTGCTCACCAAGAGCTGGTTCCATGCCTGTGGCAAGAATGCAAAGATCAACTTTCTGATGAATTTTTGTCCCGGTCAGAGCATTTTCAGCGACCACGGTTACACCGCCATCACGCTCGGCGGTGATATCGGCAACTTTCCCTTTGATAAAGGTCGAATTGGGGTCAGCCATGAATTTCTCGCGGAAATTCTCATATTTACCTGGAGTACGGAGATCGATATAAAAAACATAAATTTTCGCATCCGGATACTGATTGCGAATATATGAAATATGCTTAAAAGTTGCCATGCAACAGATATAGGAACAATGCTGCAAGTGGTTTTCATCTCTGGAACCAGCACATTGGACGAAAGCAAAAGAGGCCGGTTCTTTGTTATCACCAGGGCGAAGGATCTTACCACCGGTTGGTCCATTGTCAGCAGCCAACCTCTCCATCATCATATTGGTGATAATGGCAGGAGAAGAATTAACGTTCAAATTAGTGATTTTAGCTGCATCATAGGGATTCCAACCGGTTGACCAAATAATGGAGCTAACCTTCAGGGTAAAAGTCTGCGGTTGCATGTCCAATTCTACCGCATTGTATTTACACGAGGCCTTAACGGCATCCAGGCACGCAACAGAGCAGGCCTCTTTGGCTAAAACGTAGCGACGAGGAAATGCCATCTCATGAGGAAGATAGGCGGCCTTAATTTTTTTCATTCCAAAATTTAAGGCATCGTCGATTTCATCGGTACACGCCTGACTACAGTCGCCGCAAGCAGTACAGTTGGAATTAATATAGCGAGGAACCGTTTCCAACTGAACTTCATAATTGCCAGGACCGCCAGAAATTGATTTAACAGTCGTCAGGCTGTAAGTTCGAACCTTACGACTGTCTTTAATGCGCTTAAAATTGATTTCAAGTCCACAAGTTGGGGGACAAAGTTTGGGGAAATACTGGTTGAGCTGGGCTACCCGGCCGCCAAAATAGGCGTTTTTCTCGACCAAAAAAACGTCGTTGCCAACCTCAGCTGCTTCGAGCGCAGCGGTGATACCACTTATACCGCCACCCACAACCAGTACCGCACCATTGCCTGCAGTGTCACTCATGCCAAACCTCCATAACTGCTGGTATTGATGAAAGGTGATTTCTGGTTCAATTGATACGAAACGAGAAAAGCTACTTCATCTTTCGTATCAACTCAAACAAAATCCTAGCCTGATATAAAAAATCTCCAGACCCCGCAAGGGAGTCTGGAGATTTATATTTCGGACAATCAGTGTCGTCTCGAGATCAGATCCAAGGGGTGGTCTCGATGATGTTCACACAATTGACTTTCTCGCATTTCCACTCTTTGGTTTTGGGATCAAAGGTAGAGTTAACAAACGCCTTCCAGTTCTCATCATCAACGGTCGGGTAATCAGACCGATAATAGAATCCAGGATAACGAGATTCCTTCCGGAATTCGATGTGGCGAATATGGGTCTCGACACACCAAATACGGTGATAGTTTTCCCAAGCGCGCATCAACTCATGCAAATCGCCAGCTGCCATTTTTGCGGCATCTTCACGCATTACGGCGAGAAGATCAAGGCAGATGTTCAGCAGCTTACCGGAAGTCATGTAGTAGGTTGCAACACCACCACCATATTCGTCGGTTGCTTTCATCAGGCGCATCATCAATCCGGCAGGTTTTACATAGTTCGGATTGACGTCAGCGGCGGTAGAAGCATCCTTGAACTCATGGTAGAGTTTTACCGGTGCGTAGATTTCATCTGCCAATTCCTTGGCAGTCTGAGCAAGCTCAGGCTTGAAGGTTGCGTTATCACGGCAATATTTTACCATCTGTTTTGCACAGATACGACCTTCCGCATGGGAACCGGAGGAAAACTTATGGCCGGAAGCACCAACACCGTCGCCAGCTGTAAACAGGCCGTTAACAGTGGTCATGCGGTTGTAACCCCATTTGTACTGATGCGAGCGAGGACCATCAATGGTAGGCACCCAACTCTCATCAGGACCTGAGGTCCAAATGCCACAACAACCGGAGTGTGAACCCAACATGTAGGGTTCGGTCGGCATGATTTCGGAACCGACTTTTTCAGGCTCCGTGTTGGTACCGGCCCATAGACCAGCCTGACCAACGGACATATCCAAGAAATCTTCCCAAGCCTCGGACTCAAGATGTTTCCAGAATTTTTTCACTTCCTTCTCATCTTTACCGGCTGCACGTTGAGCATCAAGGAATGCATTCAGAGCCACGTCGGTAGCCATGTAAATCGGTCCACGACCTTCCTTCAACTCATTGATCATCAAGTGGTTACGCAAACAGGTCGGTGTAACGGCAGATGCACCGTATGGCATGAATTTCGCCAATTCATCTTTAACCGCCGGGCTGTTAGCATAGAATTCGCCAAGACCGTTCTGCACTTTAGCCTTGAACAGAAGGAACCAAGCACCGACAGGACCGTACCCGTCTTTGAAACGAGCCGGAGTGAAACGATTTTCCATCATGGTCAGAGTGGCGCCAACCTGTGCACACATGGTATAGGTGGAACCTGCATTCCATACCGGATACCATGCACGACCTTTACCTTCACCGGTCGAACGAGGACGGAAGATATTTACTGCACCACCACAAGCGACAAGTGCGGTCTTACAGGTGTAAACGTGTACCTTATTCTCACGAACCGAGAAACCAACCGCACCAGCAATGGTGTTTTCCTTGTTTTTATCGAGCAGCATCTTGACGATAAAAATACGCTCGTGAATATTGGCTTCACCGAGGGCTTTCTTGGCTGGCTCAGCAACAATACATTTGTAGGATTCACCGTTGATCATGATCTGCCATTTGCCGGTACGAACTGGTGCACCGCCCTCACGGAGGGTTTTGGCAGGCTTGGCGCCGTCAAGGTTGCTTCCGTCATCAGCTTTCTTCCAAACGGGCAGACCCCACTCTTCAAAGAGTTTTACGGATTCGTCAACATGACGACCAAGGTCATAGATAAGATCTTCACGGACAACACCCATCAGATCGTTACGTACCATCTTGACATAGTCTTCGATGGCATTGTCGCCGATGTAGGTATTGATAGCAGAAAGGCCCTGAGCCACGGCCCCAGAGCGCTCCAAGGAAGCTTTATCGACAAGAATAATCTTCATGTCAGCCGGAGCCCACTTGGTGATCTCAAAAGCTGCGCCACAGGCAGCCATACCACCACCAACGATCAGCACATCACAGCTATGCTCAACGATCTCTGGATCGACAACTGCGTTAAGCTCGCCTTTCGGCTTATTTGGTAATGCCATATTTCTATCTCCTAAGTAATTATTTTAGAATAGAACTATTTAGTTAACCCCTGCTTCCCTATGGCTATTAGGCCAGCTTGGTGGGATTGGGCAGGTTACCCTCAAGCAGCAAATTCTCGTCATCAAGGCTTCCACCCCTTTGACCGGGATATTCATTGGCAGCACCTTCAGCAGTTGTCCGAATCGGGAACTTAAAGCGTTTGATGTTACCATTGCGGAATTTAACGGTCCACATGATGGAATCAGAAGACCGCATCGGATGAACCTGGCCTCCCAACGGTACGAAGTCATCATATCCACGAACAAAAATAGCACCCTGCGGGCAAATCTTAACACAGGAGTAACACTCCCAGCATGCATCCGGCTCCTGATTATACGCCTTCATAGCCTCAACATTGAGAACCATCAGATCGTTGGGGCAGATGTACATGCAGGCGGTTTTATCCCCACCCTTGCAACCATCACATTTTGAAGGATCTACGTAACTTGGCATTAAACTACCTCCTCACTTGGATTTTCCTTTATGGCGTCCGATCTGGACAGCCAATAACCTCTAGCTTCTTGTTTCAAGAAAAACAAATACTCACGCCATGCAGCCATCCGTTTTCCATTTTGATCACATCAAGCAACTTATTCATTTTACATACCTTTCTAAAAGGTATGCCTTGGTACAAAAAATGAACAGTCACTCATTTCCGATCATCGGATTCTTTTAATTTGTTCGCTCTTTGATGTCAAGAAAAATCGTCGAAACAAGACTGAACAACAAAATTTAATAAAAGCATCAGAAATATGGATATATCTTACTGGCATTAGGAAACATAGAAATGGATTGCTTTGACAGAAAGAAAATACGTATGGTGAAGGAACGTTGCGGCTTAAACCACCAAAAACATACACCCGTTGCCTCTACTCGTCGTTGATGTAGCCTGAGCGAACTAAAAGTTCTCTTGGCCTTGACCCGTCTGCGGGTCCGACTATCCCTTCTTTTTCCATAATTTCAATCATCCGCGCAGCTCTATTATAACCAACACGAAGCCGTCGCTGCACCATGGAGATAGAGGCCTGTCCTGTCTCCGTCACTACGGCCACCGCCTCGTCATATTTCTCGTCATAGTCTTCTTTGTCGACTTCAACGTTATCCGAATCTTCCTCTGCTATCTGCAATACCGTCTCATCATAATCGGCAGAGCCCTGCTGCTTCAGAAATTCGACGAGCCGCTCAGTTTCCTGCTCGGTAATGAACGCCCCATGAATTCTCTGCAATTTGGAGGCACCCGGCGGGAGAAAAAGCATATCTCCCATACCCAGCAGATGTTCGGCTCCTGAACCGTCAAGGATAGTCCTTGAATCAACCTTGGACGAAACCTTGAATGAAATCCGGGTGGGAAAGTTGGCTTTGATCAGACCGGTGAGCACATCGACGGAAGGCCGCTGCGTTGCCAAAATGATGTGCATACCGGCGGCCCTGGCCATTTGTGCCAAACGGGCGATGGAGGTTTCGACATCCTTGGAAGCGACCATCATCAGGTCGGCCAGTTCATCAACAATGATGACAATAAACGGCAATTTCTCTTCAGCGACCATATTGAATGAGGCGATAGATTTCACCCGTTTTTCTTCAAGCAGTTTGTAGCGGCGCTCCATTTCCCGAACAGCCCAGAAGAGCGCCCTCGAAGCCATTTTTGCCTCAACTACCACAGGATGAAGGAGATGGGGAATATCATCGTATACAGAGAGTTCAATACGTTTGGGATCGATCATTAACAAACGTACCTCTGCGGGAGAGGCTTTAAATAGAATGGACGCAATAAAGGCATTAATGGCCACCGACTTTCCTGCCCCGGTTGCCCCAGCAATAAGGAGATGGGGCATTCGTGAGAGATTCGCGACAATAGGCCTGCCGATCACATCAAAACCGAGCGCCAGACTGAGCATAGAGGAGGCCTCTTGATACTCGGCAGTCAAGAGGATATCCCTGAGAAAAACCTTTTTCCTGACGGGATTGGGTATTTCAATACCAATAGCTGCTTTTCCGGGGATGGAACCGACAATCCGTACCCGGTCGACCTTGAGAACCATGGCCAAGTCATCGGCAAGTGTAACTATTTTATTTATTTTTACCCCAGGAGCAGGGGAAAACTCATAGGTCGTGACCACCGGTCCCGGAGAAATGCCAGCCACGGTTCCCAGAACCCCAAAATCTTGGAGTTTGGCGGTGAGGACAGCACTAACTTCATAATAATGTTCCCGACTTACCTCAATGTCACCTTCATCGTTTTGATCAAGCAACGAAAGCGGCGGCAGATGAAAGGCGCCCTGCCTTACCGGTTTTTGAGGAAAATCATGTTCCTCAGGTTCCGTTGCCATCACTTTCTTTAAAGGCTCGTGCAGCGCGGGCACGACAAATGGTTTATCCTGCTCTTTTTTGCCCGTATTCGTCTGCTTTTCCTGATCGACAGTAGCCGCCTTTCCCTTCTTGGGCAAGAGAGTCACGCCATTTGCCGATTCAGAGGGTTGGGCTTTTGTTCGAGCACTTCGTTTCCATAACCACCGGGCAAGAGCAAACGGAGAGAAACGAACCGCCGCCATCAGCGAAAAAATAAGCAGCAGAAGCAAAACAAGCACAGAACCGGCACCACCGATAACACCATTCAAAAGTCTCCACACCAAGCGACCAAGATATCCTCCCGGTTCGACAAAAACGGCGGGCAGCAATAATTCATCGAACCCTCCGAACAGGCCGGACATACTAATCATTATCCCTGAAATTCCAGCGACAATTGACGGCAAACGGTTTACTGCTGGCCGAGAAAGCAGCACCGTAATGGTGGCATAACAAAGGATGCAGACCGGGAAAAAAGCAATTAGACCGAGAAAGGAGAAAAGATAATGAGCTGAAAAAAAACCAAAGGAACCGCACCAGTTGGCGTTCGGTTGCTGAAGAGCGGGATTGGAATTCAAGAGCGGGACAAGATAACTCCCCAGACCAAGCAGCAAAAAAACGGCTAGGAACAGCAAGAGGAGAGAGACCACCTCCTGTCGCCCTTTGGTCTCTGATGGTGAGGTGGATGCCGCCATGATGACACTAATGTATACGCTTTCCCGGGCTCATTGGCCTGAAAAAAACAAAATAAATGGCCCGTTATCCTGGTGAACAGAAACCGGTCCGATCAGATCGGTAGCACTATTGTTTGTGCCGCCTCATCTGTTATAGGAGTAACCGTTGGGCGATTACCTACACCTGTTCTTATAATTTCGGAGATCATTTCCATCCTGCACCTTATTTGACAAACTAGAACAATATATTGCAGGCAGCAAAAAGTGCGAATGCAGTGGTTCCTGAGTCTAGGGGCCTGATGAAAAATCACAAAGAAGTGTTATTTTGCCAAAGCGGACTGGACAGCATCAAGAATGCCGTTGATAAAAGAAACTGACTCCTCAATGGAATACCGCTTAGCGATCTCTAGGGCCTCATTCATTGCCACTTGCGCTGGAGTATCTTCAGCATACTGTAATTCGAAGACAGCTATACGGAGGATATTCCGGTCGACCGAGGACATTCGCTCCACCCTCCAATTATGGGAATGTTTGGCCAGCAAGGCGTCAATCTCATCCAGATGAAGACAGATTCCCTCTATCAACTGACGCCCATACGGGAGCGATCGGTCGCCGACCTCGAAGGTCTGGCAAAACATCTCAAGATTTGTCTCTACCAAATCAGGAGAGCAAGAATACTCCTGGAAATCGAGACTGAACAGGAACTGCAGGGCCATCTCCCGTGATTTGCGACGTAATCCCATGAAATTCCGTTTCTAAAAAATTTTTAAAGACGGGCTAGCCGACAAGGCTCATCAAATTAACCATTTCCAGGGCAGCGATTGCCACGTCCGAGCCCTTGTTGCCGGCTTTGGTTCCCGCTCTTTCAATCGCCTGTTCAATGGTTTCAGTGGTCAACACGCCAAAGAGAACAGGTATCCCGGCATCCAGCATAACCTGAGCCGTTCCTTTGGAAACCTCCCCAGCAACATAGTCGAAGTGCGGTGTCGCCCCCCGGATAATGGCACCGAGGCAAATCACCGCATCATGCCGTCCCGATTTGGCCATTTTCTGAGCAACCAACGGGATTTCAAAGGCGCCGGGCACCCGAGCGACAACGATATCACCGGTATTGACTCCGGAGCGGACCAGGCTGTCGATTGCCCCTTCCAGCAGTTTTTCTGAAATAAAGGAGTTGAAACGAGAAACCACAATACCGATTTTTCGTCCTGTACCCTGCAAATGTCCTTCCAAATAAGTAACCATGCTCTTCCCTGTTATTTTGATATCACGGATCTTTGGTCACGCACCCCATCGGCATGTCGCCGTACAACTCAAGGATGTGTCCCATTTTATCGCGTTTAGTTCGTAGGTATTTACGGTTTTCCTCTTCACCGGGTATTTCGATAGGAAGCCGATCCACCACTTCCAACCCGTACCCTTCCAATCCAATTATTTTCTTTGGATTATTAGTCAATAAACGCATTTTCCGCACCCCCAGATCCCGCAGAATCTGGGCACCAATCCCATAGTCACGAAGATCAGGCTTAAAACCCAGACGGGTGTTTGCTTCCACCGTATCCAGACCGTCACTGTCCTGGAGTTCATAGGCCCGCAGTTTATTGATCAGGCCAATGCCCCGCCCTTCCTGGCGCATATAGAGGACCACGCCCTTGCCCTCCTGCTCCACCATTCGCATCGCCGCATGCAGCTGGGAGCCGCAATCACAGCGGGCCGAGCCAAAAACGTCGCCGGTCAAACATTCGGAATGCACCC